>Ga0065711_1033055_pt1 | contig 26189 bp, 14 predicted proteins | sample Hoacrofraction12_FD_59098 | JGI IMG/M metagenome (GOLD analysis project Ga0065711, IMG submission 59098) | Hoatzin crop microbial communities from Cojedes, Venezuela - Epithelial fraction 12 v2 (version 2) | ecosystem: Host-associated > Birds > Digestive system > Esophagus > Crop | place... | reverse complement strand
CTGACCCCTGGGGGACACCACTAGTTACCAGCCTCCAGCTAGACTCAGAGCCGCTGATGACAACCCTCTGAGTTCTGCCATTCAGCCAGTTCTCAATCCACTTCACTGACCACTCATAGAGCCTACACTTCCTGAGCTTCCCTATGAGCATGTCATGGGAGACAGTGTCGAAAGCCTTGCTGAAGTCCAGGTAGACAACATCCACGGCTCTCCCTTCATCTACCCAGCCAGTCATGACATCGTGGAAAGCTATCAGATTGGTCAAGTATGATTTCCCCTTGGTGAATCCATGCTGACTACTCCTGATAACCTTCTTTTCCTCCACTTGCTTGATGATGGCCTCCAGGATAAGCTGCTCCATCAGCTTTCCCGGGATGGAGGTGAGGCTGACCGGCCTGTAGTTCCCTGGGTCCTCTTTCTTGCCCTTTTTGAAGATTGGAGTGACATTGGCTTTTCTCCAGTCCTCGGGCACCTCTCCTGTCCTCCAGGACCTCTCAAAGATGATGGAGAGTGGCCCAGCAATGACATCCGCCAGCTCTCTCAGCACTCGTGGGTGCATTCCATCGGGGCCCATGGATTTGTGGGTGTCCAGATTGCTTAAGTCATCTCTCACAGAGTCCTCCTCGACCAAAAGAAGGTCTTCCTTTCGCCAGGCTTCCTCTCTTACCTCCAGGTCCTAGGATTCCTGATGGGAAGGCCATTTGTAACTCTTTGTTGTATCTGGAAAATGGAGTTTGCAGGTGTTTGATTGTTCAAGCACAAATATGGACCATAGGTTAAAATACATGTGTCTTCAGGAACTGTACTCTGAAAAAAGGAATAAAAAGAAACACTGTGCTACATCTAAGGAGTAAATTTTCAATACGATGTATTATCTCAAGACACGATACTATAAGCATGCCACTAATATACTGTTTATTTGACAGAGCCTGAAGCTCCAAATATATTCTGTTTTGATGTGAAGGACACAAAAAACGAAAAGAGTACATTTGAAAGGAACTAGTAAGACTGTGGATTTGCCTTTCCGGTTTTAATGAAGTAACTTAAATACAAAACATATGCAGCTGAGGTATTTGAAAAAAATGGAAAGCAAGCGTTCGTATGATTCTACAGAGTGACACTGTTTATTGCTCAAACACTAGTATAAACAGCATAACTAGCATAATATATAAAATAGCTCTTTTTATCAAATGCCATTTGAAAATAAATAGCTTGGAAAGAGAATGTTAAAAAATGGTCAGCAATTAAGAAATTAAAATCTATTTAACTGTAATCCACAGAATGACTAAAGGCTACCTATTCCTTATTTTCGTGTGGTAATTAGAAATGAACAGACCACTGCGTCATCACATTAGGCTGAAGCACTGCATGTCCTCATGGGATCTCTATAATTTCCCACTCACAACAGCACTAAATTAGTTAGCATTAGTTTGAATTATTAACGGCGAAAGAGAGAGCATAGTGTGCAGTATTGTCCTTCTGAAAATACAGACTTGGTTTTTGTAAAAAAACCCACCATGCAAAGTGATATCAGCACATGGAACTTCCTACAGTATGGAAAGCAAATTAATTTGAGAATTACCCTCTGAAATGAATGCAGCTTTTTAAGGCAACAGCAGTACAGATTAAGCAGGATTTTTACATTTTTATATATTTACCTTCCTGTTGCACATCAGAAACAGAAAGCTCTGGCTGGCAGACCATTTGACCAATTAAAGGCATTTACAGCACTATATCTATGCTTTGAGGGAGAATAAGAAAGCTGCTGCAGCTTTCAGTGGGGTATTATACACACCAGAATATTGACTTTCTTCTTCACGCATACATTTATGGATTTTAGCAGAGGACAGAAATGATGTTTGTTGGTCCTCCTGATAGGTGAAATCCCCTTTAATTCACCAGGTTTGCACACCCTTTAAGGCTCACCGGAAAAAGTAAAGTAAGGGGTTATAAAGGTTTGTCTTTAATTCCGCCTACTGTGAACAAAAGCACTTTACATGAGCATTTGTGAACGTTCTCTCTCATGCAGTGATTGCAGTCAAGTACAGATGCTTTCTGAGAGGTGCAATCTGTGGAAGAAATCCTCATCTCAGTTAACACCATTAACCTGGGCTTCTAAATTGCTCATGGTTTATGCTGGCTTAGCCAAGAAAAGAATTCTCATTTGTCAATGCGTCCATGCTGTACACATACAAATGCACATCTCTCTCTCTGCTAAAATATTTTAGATTTACTCTCTTGTATGGTTGGAATCTGAAGGAAGAAATTTCTTTGCATATAAGACCATAGAAAAAAGTTTTCCTTGTTGATCTCTTCCCCCAAATAATTACAAGTTAAACTTGCTTTCATTTCCTGATGCTACATCTCCTCTGTGTTTGCTATTTTTCCACATTGTGTGTGAGCAAAAATTTGCATTCCTATTTTCACCATTTTTCATAAATTCACCACGAGGCCAAATCTGTGTGCACAGAAACACTCGGCACACTCCGCTTCTGCAGATGGTCCGGCAGTTTTTTCTGACTCTGCAGCAGTGCACTGTATCCTGCCGGAACCGGGGCGCTTACTGGTTTATGTGGTATCTTCCCCTTTTTGACGAAGAAGCTACTAAGCAGGCTAACTGCTGGAGCTCGACTAGACTGACAAGCTCACTGACGAACGCAAGTGGCAAACTCAACATTTACAATCGATAGATTATACGTACTCAGCAAGACAACTTGCTGTTCCGTTCCTGCAGTCTGCTTGTTTTTTTCAACCAGAGCCTTAATTATGCCGTGTATTTCTTAAAGGCAATGATCTTTTTAAAAGCAGGAAACTGTTCAGTGTTACAGCAATCGCGTTGCTACCAGCCAACAGCCCCAAATGAACCCAGCATGAACCATGTAACAAGTATTTCTGGTAAGCTGTTTTTAAACATCAGGTTTTGTGCTGCTGATTATGTCAGTGTCTTCCTGTTACTGATTAATCAATATTCCGTATCAGCGTTGCCACATAGCCTCAACAGGTAAACAGTAAGAACTTTTGACTTCTCTGTAGCTGATAATTGACATACAAGTTTGGAGTTTTCCTGTATTTGTTTTAAAAGCGTGTGAAATGAATGAGGCACATATTAAAAATGGGCAACTGGAAAAACACACCAGGCTGTGTTTATTTTTTCTCTGCTATGGGAGTTGTTTAGTGTGACATTTCAAAAACTGAACAAGTTACAAACTTTCTGTAGTAGTACTTACTTTCATCAACAAGAGATGAAAAATTTGAATTCTTGGATAGCCAGAAAAAAAAGTCTGTGAAACTCAGTTCAGTGCTGTCTCCCTGGTTTGTGTTTCATTCTCAATGCAGCAGGAACACAGGGCAGAAAGTGTATTTTTGCAGACAGAAAACCCATGGTAACACAGGCTGTGAAGAAAATTCATTGCCTGATAAGAGGAATAAATGGAGCGTTCAGTTGGATTGCATTAGATTCTTAAATAATATGTGCCTTTCAAAGCCTCCTGCGTTTTATGGAGCTATCACAGTTTAGATATTAAAGTTGCCATCAGAAGTAACATTAAATACTTTACAATCATGACAGTACTGCTTACATTGCACCATGTGAGAACAGAGAGATTGTTTTCCAAAGTGAGGGAACCTTTCATCCTATCTTCTTCTTTCTTATTTGTATTAAAGACTTTAATTCAATGTCATTTAAACCTGGCTTTTGGTTTTCCACCTCTGGAGATCACCTGGTCCAACGCCTTGCTGAACGCAGGTTCGGCTACCGCAGGCTGCTCGGGGCTGTGTCCAGCCGGGCTCTGACCGCTCTCCGGGAAGGAGACTCCACGACATCGCTGGGCAACATCCTCCAGCACTCAATCACCTTCATTGTATGGGTGGGGTTTTTTTTATCTCCAACTAGAATTTCCTGTATTTTAGTTTGTGCCCAAACACATTTCTCATGTACTTTTCTTAACGATACACTTGGAAAATCTCCCTATGAAATCTCCATATGACACTGTAGCTAGGTTTTTATTTTTTTTGAACATTCCTATTGTAACACTCAGCTCCTCTGCCTCCTGTCTCGTGTCTTTCCTCTTTTTCCCCTTTTCCCTTTTAAATCTCAAGTATTTAAGCAAATACCAGCACTTCCATTTTTGCGGTTTAAATGAGTAGTATACAGAATCCTACTGCACACTAACGCTGCAATTTTAAAATTACCTAAAACCATCTAGAATATCATCTCTTCAGGCACCCGCTTACACAGGTTTGAAGCCAAATTCATGTGTAGTGAACTCCTACAAAAAAGGATGAGGCCAAACCAATAATTAATTTGTCTTGATTTCAACTGGGAAATAAGCAGAAACAAGTGAAGTAGAGGCAGAAACCTCATAGTCCTGCCAATGCAGCTGCATAAGAACATCACAGAACATTCATTACCCAAGCAACAGACCTTCAAATACAAAATCATTCATGAGCTACCTGTGTGTCCAGAAACACAGCTTTTGCAGACACAACCCACCTGCAAAGCTGCAGACCTCCTCATACGCAGGAAGCACACGACTGTTTGCACTGAAGCAAAAACCAGCTTCAGCAGGGAAGCCGGTATTCTCTGGAGTTTGGTTCACTGGAAATGATGCAGACTGCTTTTCTCCTACTTTTTAAGATTAAATACGAACAGGTATATTGCATGACCAAACCATAACATTTAGGTAAGCACATGTGGCCACCACAGCAGTTCTGTTTTTTTGCTTAGATGTTAAATTAGTTTAAAAGTTAATGCTTTCCAACTGTGTTCCACAATGGCCAATTTTCACCTTTAAACCTTTCAATTCCCACACTTTCCACTCCGAGAAAGGAAGGTTTCTGCTTCAAGCCCCCGTGCGCCTGCGCAGCAGGCTGCAGACCTTGGCTCCCCAGGCGCCCCGACAAGGGCCAGGCGCTGCTCGCTGCGGTCACCGGCCGGCACTCGGCTCTCGGGTTCCTTCGGTGCGTTGGCCTCTGCGCTGGGGCTGCGACGGCATTACCGCGTAGTGGCTCTGCCAGGGATGGGGTTGTTCTTCGCGGTAGGTGCCGCGTTGTAGGTTTGTGACCACACACCAGCATTTTGGCTATGGCTGAGCAGGGTGTGCACAGCGCTGAGGTCTTCTCTCTTCCTCCCTCACCCCCAGCGAGAAGGGTGGGGACACACAGGAGCTCGGGGGGGACACAACCAGGCAGGTGACCCACACTAGCCCCAAGGGCATCCCACGCCGTGTAACGCCCTGCTCAGCGTGGAAACGGGGAGGAGCGAGGCTCGGGCAAGGCCAGCTGCCTTTTGCTTGGGAACTGGCCATCAGCCGCTCTGCCTACGGGACGTGGTGAGCCATTGCTATTGCATCACTGCTTTCGGTTTTTTCTTCTGCTTCTCCACTTATCAAACTATATCCACGAGTTTTCTCGCTTTTACTCTCCCTGTCTTGTCCCCTGTCCCACTACCTACCCAAGCCAACGCACAACGCGCTGCTCGCCAGCTGCGGTTCCACCGTCGGGCCAGGCTGGCAAGGTCTGCCCGAGAAGAGTCACTCAGCCCATTCCCCCACCGCAGGGAGAACCAAAGAGCTCTCCCGTGGTAACACTGCAGGCCAAAGCCAGATGTGGCCACTGGTCTCAGCAAAAACAAGGTCCAAAGCTCATTATGACTTCTACCTCACGACATATGGAAAAGATCCCAAAAGACTGGAAGTTTATTTCTCAAGAAGAAAAATAATTACATCTCAAAATGTAATATTTTTAAGAAACTACCCACAGAGCTGGGTGTCAAGGTGAACTTGCCCAGGAAATTCCCTATGAAATGGGAAAGGACCAACCATTCTTACAGTAAAGATGACATTAATGTGTTTGCACCAGGACTGAAAGATGGAAAAGTATTTTGGAAAAAATGTGCAATAGAAAATATTTATAAAACCTACACTAGAAACACAAACTAAAATATCCTTTAACTTTGTGCCCAGTACTTCAGTAGAGACAGAACTTCCCAAAAGAACAGAAATTCAAGCCCTGGGAAAGAGAATAAGGCTGAACCTCCAGTGAAGGAGAAGCAACGGGTGACTAGTCTGAGGTGAGATTTCCTAAAACGGAAACATTATGGCCACACATTGACAGGCACAAATTCTGCGTCTCTCACAATTTCACTGAAAACATGCATGTCTCTTTAAGAGACAGTAACCAGCCTATTTGGTAAGGCAATCCCACACCGAGCTGCAAGTCCACCTTCTCTGCTCTTACTCGTGTCGCACAGCCGCTTCCTAGCGGATACTTCTGCTCGTCTTGAGGAGATGTGCATGGAAGAGCACTGGCACTCATGGCACGTTCTCAGAGCTGCACAGACACTTGATTTCAGTAAGCAGAAGCCTACACAGCCACGACGTATGGATCTTACTGATTCCGGAGCTAGCTCTCTGTCCTATCACTGCTGAATCTTATGAAAAGGGTAGGTATACTTAATTACAATTTTTAGCAAAATCTTACTGCCTTTACTCCCAAATTAGCTGCGTCTCACTGTTTTAATGAGAAGCATACAATGAATGAGGTACTCTTTTTACAAAAATGGCTAAATCAGGTATTTGTTTGTATCTGGAAGTGTACTTATGGTCTACATACAAATGAGAGATGCAACACTTCTGTCCATCTTCCAAGACAAAAAATACTCTGCACTCTGTGTCACCCCTCACTGCAACCAGCAGACCGAGTGACAACCCAGGTATAACATTTCCTCTACCCCTGCGAGGAATTGCAGCTACTGGAGAAAAGTGTTTCCACTACAACCTTTACATACGTGCACATCCACTTCAGGGAAAGTTATTATTTAACTTGATTTTTGTGTGATTTAAAACTATCCAAACCCAATAATCTGTCTTCCCCTCCCCCATTCTTGTGACTAGACCAATACCATGCCCGACTTTGCCACAGGACTGTCTGTGCAAGAGACTGTCCCTTGATTTCCAATGCTGTCCCTCCTCTTCCTCTCCCATACCATCACTGGGGGAAATGATGCCAGCGACAGACACACACACGCTCAAAACACAGACGTGAGGTGGTAACTGGGATCCACTGAAGGCACTTGCAAACGTCCCACGGTCTTCAGAAGCACCAGGAAACATATGGTGTGCAGACACAAACCTGATAGCCAGGTTACACATGGCAGAAAGTAGGAAAGGGTAGGTGGGAATTTAAAGCAATTGTCTTCTGGTTTTAGGTGTTGATTCATTAAGTCTTCCCTCTAGCAAAAATTCACAGGTAAGCCCATGTTTAAGTGTTTTCTTGAGCTGCTGCCCTAACAGGTATTCAAAGCAGATGTAAAGTTGGATTTGGTGATACACTAAACTAAAACCAACATGAATCTAAGCAAAAACTAAACTAAAACCAACACGAATCTAAGCAAAGGCTGCTGATAGCTGAAGCAGGGAGATGGGACTCATCTCATCTGTAGTCAGGGTCAGCTTCTGTGCTGCCATCCTCTGACAGATTCAAAGAGTTGGCTCAAAACCTTGCTCCTCAACACACCGCGTCACAGACCCCGCACGGGCTGCCAGAAAGAACCAAAAAATTGAACCCACACCAGCAAGGTGACAAGAGCAGGGCCAGGGGCCAGCGCGGCTGCTCACCAGCTCTCCCGCCCAAGGATTCGCAACACGGAGCCACGTCAGCGGCTCACTCTGGCTGCTCCAGCCCGTCCGAGACGCGATACGTTAACGATGCCGTGCGGTTACTTACCATCACTTCCACCAGCTGGGCGACGCGATACTGTTTACATCACAGAGAAATTTGTCCTGCTGTAATGTGTTATGTCTGAGCGGAATACTAGGAATTGGTTTCGTTTGATTAAATTTTTGTAACAACAGCTATGAGAGACCAGTTTCGTGTTACCCACTGCTCCAAGTTCTATCAGCGGTGGACCAGTAGATATGCACCAGTGGAACTGAGAGACGGAGATGACCCACTTCTATACTGCAGCAATATTCATAAATGAGCGCATGTTCTCTGAAAGCATATTCTACTCCATTTTTTTTCAAAAGCAAGAACTTCAAAATTTTGTCATATGCTGGCTCTTTCCTGGCCCACTAAACTGAAGTAAAAAAACCCCAACGAAAACCAAACCAAAAAACTCCCAAGAGAACCCTCATATGATGAAACTAGAACAGAAATGTAATGTTTTAGCCATGGTGTACAACAGGACAGGCAACGATACAGTACTTTAATCTGTTTTGTCTATATAAAACATTTATTTTTAAGCTCTATAATGGTATTATAGAAATACATAGAATATTTTATAGAGTGTATTTTAGTGTACTGACTGTGAAAATAACACATTTATTAAGACAGGTATTCTTATGTCCAAACGTTTTAAATATATGCACTTCTTCGCCTTGCAGTATTATGTTACTTTGAAAACCGAAATATCAAGGTTTTATTCTTTGCTCCTCACCAGAATCTTCTCATTCAGATTTCCCTGGGTCATCTAGGGTACTCACTGCTGTGAGTTATTTTATAAAAACCACGAAAAGTACTTAGGTTTGTAGATGTCCTATATCTGTTTGCATTCATGTCTAGTGCACATCGCTTGCCGTTCAATTCGCCAAGTGCCTTCCTCGTAAGTGCAGTGACATATAGTGCATTCATCGGTTTTCACCTCCCGGCCTGCTGGAATGACGGTCGTTTCTGCAAAGCAGTTTGGGCCTGAAAAAAAAAGAAAGAGCTCATGATGCGGTACCTACAGCACACTGCAATCCAGCACCGTTCAGCTTCAGTCTCGAGGACGTAAAACCTAACACAAAATGAGCAACGCTGGGCACGGTGCGCAAACATGAGCCTCGTGCCCAGGGCACGCCAGCAGCACAGGGAGCAGGGCCCTGCCCTCCGCCACGGCCGGGCGTTTTCAGCATGGGCTGTCCTGTCCTCCACGGGGTTTCTGCGAAACACGGAGCCGTGACAGAGACCTGGGTACAAACCAACAACGCAGACAAATACAGATCTAAGCGAGAGAAAAAGCCAGCAATAATACAACAGTGCAACTCTAAGCTACTAGAGAGCTGATTAGAAATGCTATTACTTGTTCTCCATGGGAAACATGCATGGTCTTTTGTGTAGTAATCAACATATCAGATTAGTTTATTGTCCATTTCATGCAAAAATAGTCCTTTTCCAGTAGAATGGAACAGCTCCGGTCTCTTCTGAATAAAGATGCTTTTTGTGTATAAAATGAAATATTCCGTCTTACGTAGTCAGTAAGTCTACCGAGGCCAACAGTGTGGCTGCTTCTTCTAAGGCAACGTGTTTATTTTTTTGAAGTGCTTCCTCTGAAAACCAAAAGTAGGTGCACACGGCGCATTTTAAAGCACAAAGCAAACAGTTCACAAATCAATTTTAACAGTTATCTCCTTGGATCAGGTTATGTGCTTGTGTACTGAGACTGCAGCCTGAGAATGAGTTGCCAAACTGACAAGAACAAAGGCCTTTCCTCAGTGAAAAGACCTGCAAGACGTGCAGAAATTTGCTTCACCACATCATACCCATTAACCCTTGGAACATTTAGGCAGCATTTTGTTTTAAGACTGACTGTTGACGAAGATCTCTAACATGTGGCTTCTTCCCTAGTTTTGGGTGGCTTCTGGCCCATTCATGGCTTTGCACGCAGAATGGATAGCAAAATATCTCATGTAAAGTTACCTGCTTTACTAACTTCGTGTTACTGTGGTATGCTTCCGATCACAGCCCCCTCAGTCTGCCCAGGCAAAGTGCTTCTGGGCTGGACAACATGGGACGGAGGACCTCAGGGTGGAAGACAAGCTCCTGGGCCCCACTGCACCCCCGGAGGTGCCCTAGCTTTCGGCTGAGACAAAGTAGTGTTATTAACTGTGCTCTCCTTGGTGAAACTTTAAAAGATGTTAACTCTAATCTGCGCAATTCTGTTTCAGTCAAATACAGTATTCTCCTTGCACCTAACAAGCATCCATCCCAAGACGGGTTCACCCGCACATTAGGTAAAGAAACCTGAGTGTTCTGCATGCTGGCCTGTAACAGCCCCATGATTCACAAAGCTATAGGATACAAAGAGTTAAAATATTAAAATCAGAATCTACTTTCCATGGAGAATTTGTATGAAACCTACAAAACCACTTGAAATTCAAACACTATGTAAAAGGCACAAGAGGAAAAAAAGTGATGTCAATCCCCTGTGCAGGATTTATTTCATTCTGGGAAAGTAAATGTTGCAGGCTATGCTAGGTTATAAAATCCAACCAGGGAATGAAGTAAAAACAGTACAGCTCACGTAATACAATTCACTAGGATTCAGACTGCAAATGCCTCCATTCACAATCAGCAGCACCTTAACACCGTGCGTGATGAGTCCTTCTTACATCAGAAAGTTATTAAACGTAAAGATACAACAAGTCAGCCCTGAATTGTTAAACAATTTAATATGGGATAACATCATTGCTTTGGTAAGTCCACAGAAGAGCAATAACCATCTACATGAGAAAGCGACCCTACAAAACTAAATGACAGCAACAAACTATGTTACTGAGCAAGCTAGGTATTTTTTTAGTATCATGAAACTTTTCTACAGAAAATTGCCTATTTTCTGGTTCTGCGTTCACACTCATCGCTACTGTAATTGCAAATCCTATCTAGTACTTAGACTGGCAATACTCCACTGGCATCACTGCCTCACCTTTTTCTTTGCAATATTGCGTGCGCACAATATTGTGGTTAATGTTACAGAAAAGGTCATCAATGAAAAGGCAGAACTGATGGTATCACTGCAAGACCATTCACATAAATGTCAGTACAATATAGTGTCCAAACACGGGAAAATAATTCCACAGCTCTCCTTTTATCATTCCTCCAAATCCTCAGACTTCTAGGGAAAAAAGCCCTGAGCATCACCCCAGACCTCATTCAATTTTGAAGCTGTAGGACCTAGTCCCGGCTCCTGGTGTTCCGTGGCTCCCTTCCCACCAGGCAGGCGACGCTCATCCCGCTCCTCTTCCTCCGAGGAGCCGTCACAGAGACCAGGCGCACAGGGCTGGCTGGCCAGAGGAGACCAGCTGGCAGCGATGGGGGGGATCCACGGGGGAGCAACAGTGGGACCCTCGGGTTGTCGCCAGCCCTTCCCCGTCAGTCAGCCGGCTGGCCGGTTGGTGCTGACGAAGCAGCTAACAGTTCTCCGTCTGCCTAAAAGGACAGCAGGGGAGCTGAGGAACTGCAGATGTTCAGCAGAAGGTGGGGCAAGGAGGCAGAGCGGGCACACAAAGGCTGCTGTTGCTCCCGAGTGCTGTTTTCTCGCTCTCCCTTAGCAGAGGGAGGCAGAAGCACGTGTCTCCTCCACATTCAGGGTGTTTAAGCTGCCCCGAAGGCATGGCATTTGCTGAAACTACTGCTTTACTTAACATTGGGCAGTTTATATTGATGTAGCAAGATCTGCAGCTGCCCATCACAAAGGGCGAAACATATTGTGAGCTGTAAAAAAGTTTGCAAAATCACCTGCCTTGGCACGTGAGAAGCACCTCCCAGTAAATCGGGGCTGCTCCAACCCCAAGGTGGCAGCGGGCTCTCGGACCAGGTGTTGCTGTAGCCGGAGCAGCGAGTCTCTCCTCCTCGGCCCACAACGCAGGCTCACCGCCTGCCGAGCTCCTGCCTGGCCACACCACCGCCCTGCCCGGCTTCAGCACCTGGGACTTGTTCGCTGCAGCAGTGGCTCGTCTGAGCTGGTCTGACCTACGGCACAAACCTCCCGGGCCTCGCTGCTGACTGCACACACTTCTGTAGCCCTGAGGAAGTCAGCTGTGCTGCACGTCTTCACAGCAGATGAAGATCTTGCCGTATCACTCTTAAACCCGTCAGAAAATTCAGTATGATATATTGTACCAATTCCGAGCGCAGCTTGAGATCTACCACGACATCCATTTGTTTTCTGAAAGTATATACTGATGCTGTCAGACTCCGCCCGAGCCATACCACGCTGCTATCTGCAGAGATTTCTTTCCCAGGGCTCAGGCACAGTTGCTGCTGTCTCAGCAATGTCTCGAAGCAGCGAGTTCAGCGTGAATCCTCAGTTCTCCCACTGAGCACCAGATTGGCGTGCAGCTCTTGGCTTCCCCATGCCTGAAACGGGGAATCCTAGCTTCTAAAAGCAAGGTTTATACCAGGATCTAAACAGCTAGGAAGTTTTGTGGCTAATCCATTGAGATTTTGTAACAGGATTCGTGTCTCTTGAATGCATTAAAAAAAAATAAACTATTGGGGTAAATGCTGCTATTGTAATTTTTTTCAAAGTCCTTATGCTGGTCCTGTGAAAAGCTTCTAATGCCTTATATTTTATGCTTCAGTGTTGACAAATGCAACCATCTAATTAAAATGCAAATTCCGTTATCTGAGACAAAACCAGCCGATACCAATTGTCAGCAGAGAATGCCCAAGCCACTCACCTATAGAAGCAATAGCACCTGTAACCTTGGCAACCTCACAAGAGGCTCTCCGCAGCTTCTCCTCCTCCTCTCCTTCCACAAACCCACAGCTGTACGCCACAGAGTTGTGCCTGTTTCCTCTGCAGCCTGCCCTGGCTTTTGCACGGGCACGTATTCCCATCAGTTCAAAAATATACGATACAGCATCTGGTAAACCGTGTTTCCATCAACTGGTTTCATCATGTGTTAAACCAAATTACGGACAAAGAAATCTGTCCAACTGCAAGTTAATGCGCTTGACTGGAGAGTAAGTCACAGCAAATTTTCGCCAATTAGAACTACAGTAATAGCCTCTGTAATATAACACTTTGATGTGAGAGTGCTTTGGGCTCTGGTTTTTACTAAGCTCGCTAATAGCTGCCCTTTTAATGGCTCCTTGCAGCAGTCAAACAGGTCACTTGCAAGGTTGCTGGTAGCAGACCTACCTACCCTGACAGTTATATGGCATTCATCACTGTGGTATTAGAGCACTTCTTCATAAATGACATAACCTCAACATTTAATTTCGTCCCTATTTTTTAGTGTTTTTTTTAAACCTCATGGAGGGATTTCCAACGGTAAAGACACAAAAAGCCAGATCCTACACTTCATCCCGGAGGTCTTGAGAACCATGACATCAAACGAAGCAGCCGTGCTGGGTGAGGTCAGAGGTCCTGCAGCAGCCAAAAGGAGATGCATGGGGAAGCGCATGGGAAGGGAGCAAGCAAGTTCTTAAAACACACACCCAGCTTCCAGCACTTTGTGAATCAGAGATTGCATAAATGGCTCCTGTGTGCTGAGTTAACGGATGGAGTTAACAGATTTCTTTACAGTAAACCTCTCCAACATCCTGCTGAAGCTGTATAAACAGCGCTTGGTGGCAAGGAGGTCCACAGCTCTTGCGCACAGGGTAGAAGGTAGTTTTTTGTCATATTCTGACGCTTTCCACCTGCTACCTAAATTTGGTACCTCCAAATCCTCGTAGTGGAAGAGGCAGGAACAACCACTGCCCACTTCCCCATGCCATTCATGAGCTTATAAACCTGTATCATGCTTCCCTTCCCTCCCATCACCTTGCTTGCAGCCTGAGGCGGCCGAGTCTGCAGCCCCACCGTCCCTGCAGACCTCCCCAGACCTCTCCCGGTTCTGCAGCCCCTTTCTGGGCTGTGAGAACCAGAACTGTGCACCACGCACAAGCTGTGATACTCCCTGTTCTGTTTCCCCTCTCCCTCCTACCTCCTGACATTTGCCTTTCTGTTGTGACCACTGATGAAAAAGTTGAGATGACGTTTTCACAACACTATGAATTTTTTACCAAATAGAAATCTTCCAGAAACAAACATTTCATTACACTCCAGTCAAATTCTGCTGCGGCCCTTCTGCATTACAGAAAAGTTTCACTTTCCAGCAATGCTACTTGACAGTCTCGATGTACAGCAAGAGTGTTGCTGTTGTTCAGTAATTTCAAGAACACGGGAGGGAAAGTGAAGCCTTCCCTCCCATCTTTCAGATCTTTCTTCTTTCTGACGTTTTGAGATTTCCTCCAGGATCTACTGCAGATGCCAGAGAGATTAATGAAATGCCAAGCTGAAGAAAGAGATGTAGACAAGCTCCTCGCCTGCACTTCAAGCTGTCTGCCACTGCAGATGACCGGGGATGCCACAGCAGAGAACCAAGGACTCTTCTGCACCCCAGCTGGAATCGACACCTGAGAGCCAGGACAGCAACACCACAAGTAAGTGGTGGCTGCATCTGCCTCCCCGTGATCTGGAACAAAGTCCCCTACACACCCGCAGAGATACCTGAGATGGGTTTCGACACGTGCCAGCACTGCACGCCAAGGCGAAACCACGCTGCTCTGCCACGCAGCACTGCAGTGGCAAGATTTCGAGATGCAGGCATTACGTCCCTCGCCCCTCTCAAATCTAATCACATCCTCCAGAGATGGTATCGCTACTGACTTTGTGCCCTTCCAATCTCTAATCTCTTCTCAAGGGTCCGTATCTGCCTGACTTGATTTTGTTTCCCTCTCATGCGGATATATATAAAATACGTCTATCTCCTGCGAAACGTCAGCTCAGAAGATAAAGCACAAAAAGCAGCTCATGAAAGCAGTCTGTGACTGGGAGTACAGCAGACTCTCATTCTCTCACAAAAATAAGTTCATCACCCCTACTGCTGTCACTGTGCTGCCTGCTTCCAATCCAGTGCAACCTTTTACTCGCCTCAGTACCTCTGGATGCTACTGAACCAAGTCCAAAAGAGAGTTTTCAATTACAGAAAAAGGATTCAGGTAGACCCAATTTTAAGAGCAATTTGGGACCCTGAAGAACCATGTACTATTTCTGTGGTTTATCAATGCCTTAAGATACTGGCAGCCAGAGAACCATGGCAAATAGGCTAACAGACTTCTAGTAAACGTGTATATATATGTGACAGGGAGAGGAAAAATAAAGGTATTCATCCATTTTGCAATTTTACCTAGCTGCTATGGAAAGTAACAAAGAGGCAGTGTGTGCAGCGTGCCACTTCTCATGAAAGCAGTGCTTTGTTCATGCTAGACAGAGCCTCAGTGCTTTTAAGAATAGTAAAACCTCTCCCTCTGCTAGGGTCATGTTTTGTTAGATGCACAGGGAACTGCCAGATTGGAAGAAAATCTGCCAAGGGCAAAACAATTAAAAATAACATTTTGCCACCTAATTCAGAAGGATGTGCATAGCAGCATCTGCTGTGAGTGGACAGACAGAAGAAAGTTCAGTGAAACTCTCCTGTAACTAAATGGGGTGATTACGTCCTCAGCGGCACTGCTGTGATGAAGTGGGTATCAACACTTGCTGCAGTCTAAGTGTGTCTCTGTGTGTGTGTGTGGCTGTGCTTTAATCTGGCAGATAAAATGAGCTATAATCTTACTTAGAGTTGGGGTTTAATACTCTGCTTATGAGACTCACCAGCCCTGTTTATGATTAAGTTCTGTTGTTCTACTTTTTCATTTATCAGATGTGATAGCACTATTGATTAATGTTTTGTTCCGGCTCCAGCCCTAGAACTTGGAGGAGTGTCCAAAAATCCCACAGAACACAAAACAAAGCCACTACAGCCACTGGACTGATCCCTTCCACCACTGCTTCTTCCCAACTCTGACGCTCCACCACCTTGCCCTTTGTGGTGGTGTGAGCATCCCTGGAACGACAATGCCAGATGCCACCAAAACCAGGGGCCGCACAGTTGCTTTTGCACAGACAGAAACTGCTTGCAGGAAGGGAACGGTCCATAATCCTGATGCCGCTGCTGTCCCCTTGGATTTTCATGGGTATTCAGAGAGCAGAATTTCAGATATCTGCTTTTTGTGTACCGAACAAAAAGAAGCAAAGGAACATCGAACACTACACAATCCAATACCGCATGAGCCGAACAGAAAGCCTTGGAGCATAAAAGGGCCCAATTAAATAGGAGGCTCTAGTGCTATAAAAATAAACTACATCAAACAACTTCCTTTATCAGAACAAATACAGAAGGACTTGAATACTCTACTTAAAATGATTTTCAAAAGTCCCGTGGCTTGTGAAGGGATATTGTATTCCACCCAGAAGTGGCACCAATTAGACATGAGCTGAACATTGTGTGTATCTTACAGAAAATTATATAAACACTTAGAAGCCAGCAAGCCGTGCATCAATTTTGCGCTCTGCTTTCTTGCAGCGCAGTCACTACCCAGACGGTTAGGCAATCAGAGACATCGGGCTTGAACACGCCGGCAAAACTCACGTCAGATGCCTCAGACAGTGGAGAGACTCGAGGGCTGCCGCTGCTCGCCGCCGGCCCTGCCAGCGGGGACCAGCTTTTCACCGATGCGACGCTCGCAGAAAGCCGCTGCCGCTGCTCTCCCCGCAGTCCCCTGCTCCCCCGCCCCGGCCCGGGGCCAGCGCTGTCTGGATGCGGGGTGGGTGGCTTCAGTCCCCTGAAGCGCTGCACCCTGCAGAGATACCGGCGGCGGAGCGGGGTCCGGCTGCTGCGCAGGAGTGGGGGTACGCAGCGAAAGCACCGGCTGCTTGCTCGGAAACTGCTTCTGAAGCCTGGAGAGGGCGGTCACGTCTAAGAAAACAAACTGATGCATCGCTAGATTCTCCCTCAGTGACAGAAACTGCAGAAGCATTGCCATGCACCGCAGGGACAGACGGACCGACGATGGTGGTGGGACATCGTGCGGGCTGCAGCAGGGTGAGCTGCTGCCTGCCCCAGCACGCGTTGGACGGGGGCATAAAAGCTCTGCTTCTGAGGCTACCGGGGCTAATCCTTCCCTTTCTTCATCTGTTTGTTCATCCCAGCAACCCTGCCGGGCTCGGCGGGGTTGCTGGGGGCCTGGTGAAAGACCTGCTCAACACCAAGTCATCTTCCTCGCCCTGGGAAACATCGCCTTACTCTTCAGACGAAGCAAGCTGTGTGAAATGCCTTTGTTGAAAGATCCTCAACAAGTTATCCTAAAAACTCTTCTGCAAATTTAAATAGACTCTGTACTTCCAAAAGCATGTGCTGCAGGCTGGTAATTTAACGCATCAGAGACCTTCTGCAAACTAAACTAAACTGGAAGTAAAAGCACATTTTAATTAGCCAAAACACCGCAGCGCTGGTGGGCTCTAGCGTCTATCGGGCAGGTTCTTTAGGTCGCTGAGGAGTGTACGGCAACTCCGGCAGTAGTGCACAGGGCTGCACGTGTACTGAAACACATACTAAATGCAGGATGCTAATGATGGAAGAGATTCTGAGAATTCATATGGAAAAATCCCTGAAGACTTCAACTAAATTGAAAGCTAAAGAGTACCAACGTACAGTATAATGATGCTTTGGCAATGAAGTGGAATCTAAATCAGTCTATTTTTCCAGTCGCTATAAAACACTGGCTAGCAATAATACGGTACGCACAGATGGCCAGTGGCTACTTACTGCCACAAGGAATTGCTCAATCAAACCAACAACACATTATCAGTCAAGCATCAGCCATTTTTTCTCCCCATTTTGGAATAAATACACTGAATACTGTTAAATCAAGGGTTATCTTTCTTACTGAGAACAATTGATATCAAAATACTGAATGCAGAGTCATTCAGTTCCAGAAAGACTGTCACAGCAGACAGTGACAACTCTCCTGATTAAACAGTCCACTTGCAAAATTAGGTGCATTGTAAGGGCTTGGTTTGGCTTTTTTGTTGTTATTTTGGGTTTTGTTATCATAACTGATGCTCTGGGATTTGTTGTTTTAGGTACGGCCTTAGGGACTTACCTACACAGATTTCTAGCCCCTCACCCAAATTCACTAGAGCTGGCCTGCTCCAGCTGCACTCGTACAGATGTACCCGAGAGGGCTCTCTCTAAGTAACCTGCTGCTGATGTGACGCATGCTAACCTAGAAAAAGGCATCTCCACAAGAGGAGCAGCGGTTTGAGGTCTCAGATCCCCACTTAACTCTCTCATACAGACAAGCTGTGAGCAGTGTTGCCAGCTGCAGAAAAAGAGGACAGAAGTTGAGACTGTTAGAGGGAACAAAGCCCGTGCAATGACAGAACTAAGTGGCGGATCTGGCGCATCAGAACTTCTCAGCTCCATATCCAGAGATGTGTCCTGTGGCAGTTTCTGGACTGTATCTGTGATGTTAATGCTCATTTGATCAATTTCCTTTGAGTTACATGACAAAAGGTGAGAACCCAGCTGAGACCGATCCCAGCACAACTGTTATTTAAAACATAACCAAGCAGTTACACAAAGGACTTTATTTAATATATACCGAAGACTGACCACCTTCTCTTCCTCCTTCTACCTTTTTTTATTTAGGATGTTTCCAAAAATATGCCTCCCAAAACCAGATAAATAGTACCCTTTATTACACAGGTAGAAGCGACAGGGATCTGTGCCGAAAGATGAATTATAATTACCAGCACATCATACATCACTCTAAAATATAATTAATTCTAACAACATCCTTTGCCGTGCATTGTTAGTTTTATTTACTGAAATAAAAAGCCATATTTCTAAAAAACAGGTGTAGTCGTGGGAATCAGAATGGACACTGAAGAATCTGTTTACTCACCAGTCCTAATGAATTATTACTATCTTTAGGTGTGAAAATTTACAAAATATACAGTTGCAGTTGCTGGTTGTTTTAACTAATATTACGTGAATATACCCGTAAGGAACAGAGATGTTAAGTTCTCCTAAGAAAAAATTCTTTATCAACTTTAGGATGCACTCCAGTTACTCTGCAACTCAGAAAAATCACAGTATTTTTATGAGCAAAAGAGAGGTTATGCTTTGCTCTCCATGCTCCTGAATCGATAATTCTGCCTTTTCTTCCCCTTTAATGATTATCCCCTGGTGGTTACGAAACACAGCACCAAGACAGCTTGCCTTGGAAAGACTGTATTTGTTACCTGTTTGGGAAGCTGAAGAGAAAATATCAGAGACATGTTGCTGTGAGAGCACACCCCTCCAGCCCCTGGTGCCCTGCGCAGCTCTGCTCCCGCAGCCAGCCTGGATGTGACCAGGGGAAAGCCTGGCGCTGGTCCCTACTGCAGTGTGCTCCTCCCAGGCAGCTACAGCCCTGGGGGTAAGGCACAAATAAACATGTTTCTCCCAGGCAGCCACACTCCTGGGGTTAAAGCACAGACAAATATATTTCTCCCAGGCAGCCACAGCCCTGGGGGTAAGGCACTTGGTGCCCAACTTTGCTGCCTAAACCTGAGGGATCTGTCCCAAGGCAGCCGTCTGCAGCCCTGTGCAGGGAGGGAAAGCACGAAGCAGCTCCAGGGGACACGCCCTCGCACCTCCGTCGGACTGGTGCTGCCACGACGGGTCACAAGCCTGGTCCACAGGTTGCCCCCTTCACCAGCACACAGATGCCCTCCGCATCTTTCAGTCCAATTTCTGACATGGGCTCGTACTACTTTCTTACCTTATTGAGGTCTTGCACAAAGACTGAGATGCTAAAACAGCATAGCAATTTGAACCACAGAAAAACTCTGGATAGGAAAGGGCGCACCATATAATAGTTGTTATTCTGGTGATCAGAAACTGTCAACAAGTCAGAGCTGCAAATTTAAGACCCCGTTCCTGGCGAGACCTCACATACTCAGCTTAGGACCATGTCTAAAGACAGCTGTCCAGAAGTGCAACCAGGTACTAAGCAAATCTAAATATATTAAGTTGCAGCATGGAAATCCATCACTAGCAGAAGTTAAATCCCTCTCGTTTCCATTTGCACCACCCTTATACAACTTATGAATCAACAACTGGTTAACAGAGATGCTTTGGGGCAGGAAGAGTGGGAAATCAGAAGATGGAAGGGTGATTCATTATAAAGGCAAAACAGTCCAAATTAGCGGGATTGCACACAGGAAGGAAAAAGGCAGGAAAGCAGGCAGGGTGACTGGCAAAGTGATTTTAAGGGATCATCTCTCTGTGGAGATGGAAAGACAGGTGATTTGAAGTGAGAGACATGAATTATAAAAGATATGGGAACCGGTTTTGTTAAACGCAAAGATTGTGTCTGTGAGTTATACAAATCCTTTCATCTCGGAGAAGTGCAGCAGCACAGAAATTGCATGTCACTCACAGGGGCAGACATAAAAGGATATGCACTACCCAAAAGAAATCTTCCACGTAATATTGCTCAACTTCTTCATTTCTGATCTCTGAATTCAGCACTTATTTTCCCACGTGCTGCAAAGTTAAGACCACCATTTAATATCGCAATGCTCTTCTCCCGTGATGCTCTTAGCGCACACTCTTCCTTTCCATTACACAGGCATTGGAAAGAGCACAGCAAAGGAGTCAATCCCCTTAGAGCAGCCAGACTGGTACGCACATGAATGTCTATCAGCTGGGTCGGGGTCTAATGAAGGAAACATAAGCTGATGATGATGAGCTGAATGTTTCCTTCGACATTCCCACTACAGCTTTTTAAGAGATATAAATGGATCTGGTTTGAGTATTTATCCATGAACTGTAACAGCAGAGGGGAGGCTATTTTGGCTAGGAAGAGGCAACAGTTTGTCCCAGTTAAGACAGCAGAATAGACACACAAAATAATTTCAAAAGAAATCCGGGCTTATTAAGAGCCCACTGTTTCTACTCAGCGCAAGCTCACAATCTAAGCCCCTGAAATTCATGTAATGGAGGTTGTAATGATGTCTGCTCCTCTAAGAAGGAAGACACAAGACATGCCCAGTGAGTGGCTGAACTACTTAAATGTCCTACCACTAAGCCAAAAGCACGTGAGGATGCAGGCATTGCCAACATTACTCAAGCTACTGCACACAGGAGTAACCATCAAGCTCCAGCAAAGATGCTCTGAGAAAATTAAGAAATCAGATCAGGCCTTTTATTAAAGTAACAGTCTAGAAAACTCTGTCCTGGCAAAAAACCAAATTGGCTTCCAGGCAATGGCCCCCATGATGGCCAAGCTGGTGTTAGGAGGTTGGGCAGCATCATAGATATCTCTTCTCTTTTTTTTCCCAACACATCAGACCTCTGGAGCAGTCACTGAGGCATGAAGGCTAGTCTTTGTATTTACAGTAATAGACTTATTGTAAACTTATTCTTAAGTATTTACACATATTATATGGTTCTTCTTGTGAAATTATCTCCAAAGGCAAGTATTATGCAAATAAAAATGCTGGGGGAAAAACAGCTGGTGCTTTTATGTTTATCTGAAAGCTATGTTTGTTTTCTCCTAGGCAAAACCAGAGCCTTAGGAAATTGTAAATGATTCCCAAGGCTCTTTGAACTGATTTTCCTAAGACTCAGATTAGTGCATTAGAAAGAGTAGGAAATAAAATGAAAGCAGTAAAACTAAAAATTACATTTTACTTTTCTAATGAAGTTATTACTCCAAAATGTCCTACAAACAACAATTAAGCGCTTGATTTACGATTACAATGTTAGCTACTCCGTTTGTCTTTGAGGTATTCTTCTACTCTGCGGTAATAAAAATGATCACTGCTCACCTGCTGCATACACAGCATAAGGAAGACCTGGGAAGCTGGTGCGGAATATAAGTTATTAGTTTACAGAAACCTCCTAGAAGACAAAACTAAATTAAACGGAGGAGCTCTTAATTACAGAGCGGATCAAAGTATTGTAAAATATGTGGGATTCAGAGATCTGGAAAGGGAATGTTTTCTGGAGAAGAATCGATGTCCTAGTGAAGTGGGAATATCGGCCCAAGAGGAAGAAAGCACCAGCTCCTCTGAGTCATTCCCTTTTGCAAGGTGTGGTTTATTCCTGTCTTGCTCAGGAGCTTAACTTGCAAATATTCCCTTTGCACTTGATATCAGAAGCTTTAGTAGTACAATACGTACTTGTAAAGTCTGCAACCATTAATGGATTAGTAATTTCTTTTCTCATACTTTACTCCAAGTATGTGTGTAATTTATGCATGTGCCACTGAAATCTGTGTATTAACATGCATAAAAAAGAAGTTCTGTAAGGAATCTTTGTCGAACGAAAGCTTTGGACAGGTTTTCAGGAGAGGATGGAGGAGTGGTCAGGAGAGGAGTTTTAAGGGGTCTCATTTCCACTAGAGCATGCATGAAGAGTGGAAGACAGAAGATCCAGTCCACAAACAGCAAAATGCTTAAGAGTCATATGGTATCTACACCAATTTCCTTCCCTTTTTGTTTGTACCTTTTCTTGCCTATTCCATTGTAAACTCTTCAGGGCTGAAGCTGTTTCTTGCAAATTTTTTTTTTGCAAAAGGACCTTGCAAGTTAGAGCCCCGATCCGAATTTGGAAATTAATTACAATAATTATGATCAACATTCTTCTTTCTACAGGACCATTTAGGGCTTGCCTGACAGTCCAAGTACTGTTAGTTATTTGAGATCACTACTGTACTAGGAAGTAATAAATCTCATTGAACATTGAAGAAAAATTAAAACATAAATGAATTATCTCACAGGTGTGTTAGAGATGAAGGAAACAAAGAATGACCACAGTGAGAAGAGCCTTCAGGGCACTAACATTAACAACAAACACACCCACACATGGTAACACTCAAAAATTAACAAGGTGGTTCTGCAGTCACTGAGTTGTGTACGTATCCCCATCCACCAAATATTAAAAAGCCGCTTGTTATAGTGCTGTAGGAGCTGGCAAATATTTCAGCTTCTCCACAGACTCCATGACTCTGTAAACCTCCTTCATATGTCCCCTCCTCTGTCTCCTCTCCAAAAGGAAGAGTGGCAGCCTTGTCAAGTCTCTTCTCGTCACCCAGCCCCATCCCCTCCAGTGTGTGAGCTGCGTGTCTCTGCACCGTCTCTACGTTCACCTTCCTCAGGTGCAGAGACCAGGACCGTACATGGTGCTCACACGTGGGCGCATCGGTGGGGAAGAATGGCACCCTCTGTCTAATTCTCATTATCCTCTGGATTATGGCCGGTATTTCTGACTATGGGCAATACTTTATTTGTTTTGTTGCCTGCAACGCACGTTGAGCTGGTGATTTCAGTAGACCCCTCAGTGACCACTCCTGAGCTGCAACCTCCACTTCCCAGTCTAGCACAGAGGCACTGCCCAGTTTATTTACCTTACGGGCATCACCGTACGCTGAACCTTGCCTGCCACCTGTCTGCCTGCTCCATTTTGTAAGCTACTTTTGGAGATCTTTGCCACTGGCACAGCACCCGACTATCCAAGAGAGCTTCGTACCATCCAGAATCGTGGCAATCAACTGCACGCTCCCTGTTACCAGTTCACTGATGAAGGTGTCAATTCCCTCCGGAATAAACACAAGAACGCCTTGGCCACCATGCTCCTTGCATTTTGCTTTATCGGACTTTCTTTCCATGAATGTAACTAACCATTTTTCAAATTCATACAAACTCTTGACAGCCAGCGGAAACCATGGCAATAGCTTCCAGAATCGCACTCTGCCACGTATGAAAAAGCACCTATGTCCCTTTGCTTGCTTTGAGCCTTCACCTAATAACTTCATTGAGCTAGACTAGTTCTTGTAATGTGAGAGACAGCAGAGGATGAAAAGCTGAAGTTCTCGATAATAAGGATTTTCTCCTTTACAATGCCTTCCAGCCACGGATTTCAAATCATATCTTAGGACTTACGTGCTGTAAGATTAGCCAGAGGTCTACGAATTTATATTTTGAGGATCTGCTCACTTACTGAAGCACAAGCATAGCAATGATTTTTAATACATTTTTTCCCCTTGTATTTTAAAAAAGGGAAAATCACCTAAATTCTTTAGATGAAAGTGACAGTTTTTCTTAAAATTGCAGTACAGAGACACTAATGAATTTCTAAGAACCATTAAATATATTCTTGCTATCTAAAGTGCACGCAGAAATAGTGTTTCCAGTATTATTATTTTACAGGCTAACAAGGGATCATTTTATTTCTAAATTGCAATCACAAAAGCCGCAGAATAATTTTTAAGGGAAGTCTTGAGTATAATGCTGTGAATAAGATCACTTAAATGCTTTAAAATAGACTAGAGCAGTTTGGAATGGAAACTTTTCTATAGAATTTGTATCATCCCAGGCAAATTACATCAAGGAATAAAATACATCAAGGAGTCTCTTCCCTCAAGCATGAGTGTCAGTTGATATCTAGTGTATTAGGAATACTGCTCCAGGTAAAAACATACCAGCAGCAAAGCAAAATAATCCAGTTGCAAATATAAGATTCTCTGAGGGAATTGTATACAAACAGAAGCAACGGCTCTTCAAAATGCCTGCAAAAACCCCCCAGTTAAAAGCATCTCCATCTTTGGCTAGTGCTGCAAACACCAGAAGTGTCAAAGGATACTGGGACTAAGTCAAAATACCCTAATCATGGTTAAATAATCAGATTGATAAATTTAGATTTCAGATTTTAAGCCTTCTTGCATGTTGTGTCATTTTCCCTGGGCACAAAGTCTTAGTGAATAAAACAACTCTACACCTGTAATTATGAGTCTCAAATTTTAGCTAATTATGGCATATTTATTCATATAAAATAAAACCGTTGACAAGTAATGATTGAACACAGATACTGACAAGCCAGAAAGAGGCAAACTCTTAAAACAGTATAAAAATGTCACATATAACAGAAGGCAGCAAGAAAAACTTTGCTTTTTATCCCTTTGGCACTTCCTCTCCTTTGACTTCACTTCTTTTCAAAGTGGCGCTTTTAAAAGCTGCACTCAGTCACTTATTTTTCCCCAATAACTAATCTATTGCAAGTTCTTCCCGCACATGACATTGCTTTTAAAAGACCATTTCTAACACAGGTTTCTGGTTAAAAGCCAGATTCCACTTCCAGGCTGTTAAAAAGTGAGAAAAAATGTGCCGAAGAGAGGGCTAGCCTGCCTAGCCATGTTTGACCACATTCAACTCCCATTATGGACAGAATTCCTATGACTTAGTTTCTTACTTGTTTGCTTTCTATCAAAAGAAAGATTTTAGGAAGAGCTTCCACCCCCGCCACGTTTAATTTTTCCCCTTAAGATGCTCCTCTGCCCTGTGTTCAGTTTTCAAATGCGAGCTCTGTGAAAAGGTTGCAGGAAGATTGTGTGGGGCATTCAGACCCATAGATGTTGGAGAACAGAGCACCTTGGGCACAGAGGGGGAACGGGGATGGGAAAAGAAGTTGTGGAAAAATAAGAGAGTGAGAAAAACAAACAAACAAAGAAGCAAGGTTCTTACACAGAAATGTGCAAGCCTGCACGTTCAGGAAACCAGGCCCAAGGCATTAGAAATATTTCAAAAGAGCTCATGCAATATAAATCACACTTAAGAGCACTCTTCCTTCCTCCAGCTATCAGGGCAGGAGCATCTCACATCACAACGAGTTGTCTCAAATCTGCTGTGCCGCCAAGTCTGTCTGCACTGTGGTCCCCCACGGCACCTCAGGCACATTATTTTTCTTACTACTTAAATTCCCCACCTTCCCCATACATATAAGAAGTAACATCTTGTGTGCCATTTTCCCACCTTTTAATACCTGCATTTAGTAAAATTAAATTACTGTAAACAAAGAGCTCCAAGTTCTTCTTCCATTTATCTTTCGGTCTTCACATCTAGTCTTTGTGTCTCCTCCTACTCCAGTCAGATTCACCTCCTTTTCTTTCTCGCCTGTAACCCCTCCTGATTCCTGAGACAGCTGCAGGACCCATCCCCTGTGCAGCAGCACGGCTTCACGCTGCCTGTCCCAGTGCAGACAGCAGACCTGGCCAGAAAGGTGCACCGTATCACTGCCTCGCAGGCAGGCACCGCCAAGCGTCACAGCAATGTTAGGAATACCACATCCTGGTGAGGGATTTGCTTTCTCATTGTGGATGCTGTATATTTTCATTAAAGGAGTGCATGTTCAATGAATTTACTTGCAGGTCCCCTGAACTCCTGCGGAACAGTGATGAAGCTCCTGACATCTTGGTTGTCCCTAACATACCCAGGTATGTTCAAGGCAGATAAAAACACCGCTGCCACCTTGGTGTTTTCCAACAGCAATGTGTAAGCGTGCTTCTCATATAGGGGATTTTTTTTTTTTTGGTCTTTTTTCCTCCAGCACAAACCAAAGAGTCATATTAACATTCTAATGTAAATCTAGAAAAAAATACTGATAACTGTAAATGTAACAAATGTAACATGTAGGGGATGTTATCACTTCAGGTGGTCAGAAACAAGTCTTGGTTCTTTGTGAATATTGGGACGGTTGCAAGACAAGGGACTCCTGAATAATCCCTTT
>Ga0065711_1033054_pt1 | contig 26190 bp, 12 predicted proteins | sample Hoacrofraction12_FD_59098 | JGI IMG/M metagenome (GOLD analysis project Ga0065711, IMG submission 59098) | Hoatzin crop microbial communities from Cojedes, Venezuela - Epithelial fraction 12 v2 (version 2) | ecosystem: Host-associated > Birds > Digestive system > Esophagus > Crop | place... | reverse complement strand
CTGACTACTCCTGATAACCTTCTTTTCCTCCACTTGCTTGTTGATGACCTCCAGGATAAGCTGCTCCATCACCTTTCTTGGGATGGAGGTGAGGCTGACCGGCCTGTAGATCCCTGGAACTACAGGAAACTTCTTCAGTGAATTCCACTTTTTGCACGAGTTTGAACATTGCCAGAAGTTCGAACTTTTTTTCTGTGAGTTCAGCAAAACCCAGGAGTTCTACAATTGCTGCTCAGCAACTGGCTGCACACTCAGTTGTCAGGCGGTGTGAAAAATTGTATAGTGTATTGCTTGTTTTGCATATTCATTATTATCAGTATTATTACTCCTTCCTTTGTTGTCTTGTTAAACTGTCTTTATCTCAACCCACGAGTTTTACTTTTTGTCCATTCTCCTCCCCGTCCCACGGGAAGAGGAATGAGTGAATGAGCGGCTGTGTGATCTTAGTTGCCAGCTTCCAGGTTAAACTGTGACACCGTGGCTATTTGAATTGCTGTTTTTATATGAACAGTGCATTAAGGAGAAAATTCAGCACTTGCATTCCTCTTAGATATATGTGGCTTAAAAGCACAGCTCTTAGATAAAGGGAATTTCATTCTTCTCATCACAGTTGTCAACATTTTACCTTTGACTATATACATTTTAAGAGGTTTGTTATATTCCTACAGTTTCAAAAGTAGGAGTGTGAGGTGGAAAGGAAATGGTGATTCTTTCTTGTGATGTTGATGATAAACTACCCTTTAAGGTTTAGAATGAGTCATAAAAAGGCAGATCATGCTCAAAGGAGATAATGAAGACTTATGAAAGATATTGAATTTTTGTTGACTTAATTGGATCCAGAACTTCTCGGCCGGGACCCCCATCTTTTTTTGTGTGTGTCTTTCCTTGAGGGTGGGGTTTTTTTGTGTTTTCCTCTTTTGCAAGAATACACTTTTATGCCTGGTTTAGCTCATTTGAACAGGATGATGGATGTGTGGCAGTGGAAATCTCTTCATCACCCTAAGTTTCTCCCAAATATCCCACTTGGGACTGTAGGCGTTGCAAGCGCAGAATCTTCTGTGCTGCAGAAGAGGCTTCATGTCATCATGGCTGTGTTTTGGAGGAAGATGACAGTACCTTCCTTACAGGAATAATCCTAACTCCATTTTTAACTTATATTTTATAAGTCCAGTTCCCTAGTGCTTATGGGCTTTCCTGGATTCAAGTAATTGGAATGAGGCAAGAAAAAATTGTAAACTGCATTAACTTGCATCCATTATCCGTAAATCTTAAGGAGGTACCTTATCTGGCAGTAGTAAGCTGTAGGACTAGGTCTGTGAAGAGCTAGCTTTTTGTTCTCTGTGCATTCTCTACACTTGCAGACGATCTCAGTATATAGATTTCTGTAGCTGCAGTGAATTTTACCATTCTAGTGACACACAGTATCTTTTCTGTCATCTTCTGTTTTTCTGATTTTGTTGTTGTTGTTGTGCTGGTTTACTGTTGCAGGGGAAGTGAATAGCAAATACACAGCAAATGCATGTGCTTGGCATAAGAACAAAAGCAAATCTGAGAAGCCTGATATTAAACTCTAGATTTTAGAATTGTAGGTCTTGTGCTGTCATAATTAGAGGTTTTACAAAAATGTTAACACAAAAAATTCAGGAGAGAGCTTCTGTATTCCATCTAATCCCATCCATTGCGGTCCCACTGCACACCTGTTATTTCTTATGGAATTTCACTCTCTTTGTTTATTAACTCATTTCCTAAATTATAACAATACACTGAAGGTTTTGCTTATAAGTTTTGTCTAAAAATGCTGTGACTAAGAGATGCAGGGATTAAAACCAATACGTGACTTAAAAATTAGTATTTGCAAATATTAATTTGATTCCATGCAGCTTTGTAGCCTAGATGGGCTGTTAGATATGCTGGTGTTGTTGCCATGCCCACAGCACAGCCCAGAGCTGGGAGTCTGTTGGGATGGCTTGAAGTCATCCATTGTAACTTTTCTTCCTTCTTTGGCTAGGAATTCTCTGCTGAATATTCGTGCCAAGGATGCGCCACAGAGTCCTTTCCTGTTAGATGATCCAACAAAGAGTTTCAGACATCCAGTCAAAAAAGTGAAATGCTGAAGTGACAGTCTGAGGCTCTTCTGTATTCCGTTTTTTATTAATTCTGTCAATACCTAAAAGCTATGAACAAATCACCAGGAACTGGGGCTGTTCATTCCATGAGATAATTTGTTCACAGTGAACTTTCCAGCCATATTCTGTAAGAATTTGAGAAGAGCAAAATAAAAACGGGCTGAGCACCCTAGCCAGCGCAGTCAGATCCAGAGATGCCTGAAGTCAGTAGGCTCTCATCAGTTTCTTGGGTCTTTGATTTAAAACCTGAGTGAAAGATTTAACTGTTTGCAAAATTCTTTTTTTATATGATTTTGGTACTAGCTAAAGAATAGGCGAGATATTACTTCTAGAGTGTCAGAAGTAGTTTTATCTTTTGTTGTTCTACATTTAAGGAAGGGAGTGTTGTTTTTTAAGGTATTAATTCAAATTATGATATGAGCCTATGATTGATTTCAAACTGGGAGTTTGAGTTAGAATAAAATAGCCAGCTTGATGCCTTGAGAAATTACAAATCACTGAGTCAAGCCTACCTTAGAAAAGACAAGTACATCTATTCAAACATTTTTCCTTAGGTATTTTATGTGAGAACTCTGTGTGCTGCTAAAAAAAAAGAAAAAGAGTTCTTTGCTTTAGAGAACACACAGCCATTCCTGATGCTCAAAGAATTTTTTTCATCAAAGAAGAAACGGCAGAAACCAAACCCGTACTATGGTGTTGTGGGGCTTTTTATGACTGATTAGTAGCAAGCCATTATCTGATCTGTCAGAAAACAGCTTCATGAAGTCCACAGCAAATTTCAGGTTTTCAATGCTAATAATACACACCCTTAAAAGTGCGTTTTGTGGTGTGATTGAAAACAATCTCTAAAAAGCCTGCTAAAATCTAAAACTCTAATTCCAGTGTTCTGAGCCATGAATTAAGACTTCTGCCCCATCCTGTCAAAAAAAGGTGTATTAGTAGGATTTTAAAAGTTGTCTCAAGCAGATTTTATCAAGATCATCTAGCACCTGAGTTGTAGGACATTTTAAAAGTGAAAATAGTGAACAGGGCTGTTTGTCTATCTCAGAAATGCTTCAGCTAGCATATACAAACTTTTCACAGATTGTTTCCTTGCTGAACTGAACATCCTGTCCCAAATAGCATCTAAAGTAGGTCATAACAGCTTTAGGTTTTTTTTAATTTTGAAAATACTGTGGTTCCTGCAATCTTCCTTTTGCAAAGAGTTGGAAAAAAATTGCCCTAGTTTAAAACAAATAAATTAAAAGTCAGTCAAAAACCTGGAACATTTCCAGTTAGAAAGTGTGAAACAAGTAGAAAAATAGTGGGTCGAGAATTTGTTAGAAGTTATGCTAAAAAAATACCTACTGTATTATCACTTAAAAAAGAAAAGATTTAAAGGATTTCCAAGGATGAATACTACTCAGCAATTAGAAAATGACCAATTTATTTGAACACCAGCTTTTGTAAATCAAATGATATAAGTGTCTGAGTTATGACAGAGTTTATTTTACCCTGAACTGGCATCTGGTATGGAAAACTTGAGCCTGTATAGTTCAAATTGCCAATATCAACAAATGAAAAATGGATGTTTCCTAGCACAAATCATGGGGTGACCTTAATAATTACTGATTAAACCTCCATCTTTTATATCTGTCTGGTAATACAGCAAATTATGGTATGATTTTGTACCCCACCTGCTGTTAGTTTTGAGGTCTATTTATATTCAAGAAAAGAGGCTTGTTTTCCTTTACTTTTATCAACTTTCTTCAAGAAACTAGACAGCTGTCATTGGTAAAATTTGTGGGTAACTAGAGGAGTAGTTGTCTACTATAAAAAGAAATCTGAATTAATCAGCAAACTGGGATCTGAAGAATCAGGGTCTTACAAGGAAGAGAGGATTGTTTGGATGGAAGATACAGATAGAAATTGCTTGGATGAAGGAGAAGGTTTAAAATCTCCAACGTTTTTCTTCAGTTTACTTACAGAAGTTTGCTTACCCATTTCAAAGGCATCAACCGCCTGTGAAGCACATGGACAGGATGTCCTGCCTTGAAGACCAGAGAGCATCACCTTCAAATGGAAAGGGCTGTCCTTCACTTCTCTTTTAGAAAATGCCTGGCACCTCACAGCTGTCTGACTGGAGACCTGGATCATGTCCTTCCCTCCTTCCCTTGATTCTTTGTTTTGATAACCATGCTGACTGTATAGCCTTTGAGTAATAGCATCTACAATGATTTTCCTTTCTTGGGAAAATCATAGTTTGCAGTAACACAAAGGCTGTGTCTTTTAAACAAAACCTCTTTGGTCCTCTGTTCCTAGTGTTTGGCCACTCTAACAAATTGCCTTTGCTGCAACCTGTGACTGTTACTTTTCATTCTTTCATCATGCACCGCCACCACCAAGCAATCTGGCTCCATCTTCTCTGTAACCCTCGTCTTCATCAGTTATAGGCAGCAATGAGATTCCTTTTCATATCCTCCTCTCCTGGATGAGCAAATTTAGCTCTCTACTGGCTGCTTTGTTGCTAATGGAGCCCACAGTACAAGAATATAGACCATGTCAAAAGCCTTGCGAAAGTCAAGCAAGCTGCCATCTCCTCAGCCATCAAGCCAGTCCTTACCGCAGAAAGCAATCACCAGATTAGGCATGATTGGGTTGGAAAATCTCTGTCAGCTGTTCTTCAGCACCTCCTTGTTCTTGTGTCTTTGGAAATGCCTCCCAAAGGGATTTGCTTCACAATCCTTCAAAGAACTGAGGTGAGATTGGCAAATATTTCCTTCACTGGTCCTCCTTCTTGTGCTTTTTGAAGATAGGTCTGATGTTTGCGTTTTTCCAGTCACTATGACCTTCCAAATATTAGAGTTTTGTAGTGACATCCACCAGTTCCCTCAGCCCTATTGGATATAACCTGTGCAGTCACACAGTCTCATTTGCTTTTTTAAGTATCCCCTCATCAATTTCCTTGTGTTGTGGGTAGTACTTCATTCCCCCAGACTCCAGCATGATGTGCAGGAGCAGGAATTGCTTCCTGGCTTGTATCAGGAATAGTGTGGTCAGCAGGAACAGGTAAGTGATCGTGGCCCTGTACACAGCGCTGGTGAGGCCACACCTCGAGTCCTGCATTCAGTTTTGGGCCCCTCACTACAAGAAAGACATTGAGTTGCTGGAGCATGTCCAGAGAAGGGCAGCGAGGCTGATGAGGGGTCTAGAGAACAAGTCTTACGAGGAGTGGCTGAGGGAGCTGGGGCTGTTTAGTGTGGAGACGAGGAGGCTGAGAAGGGACCTTATTGCTCTGTACAACTACCTGAAAGCAGGTTGTGGTGAGGCAGGTGCTGATCTCCCAAGTAGCTAGCGATACGATGAGAGGCAATGCCCTCAAGTTGCATCAGGGGAGGTTCAGATTAGATATTAGGAAAAATTTCGTTACTGAAAGAGTTGTCAGGCATTGGAACAGGCTGCCCAGGGAGATGGTTGAGTCCCTATCTGTGGAGGTGTTTAAAAAACATGTAGACATGGGACTTCAGGATATGGTTTAGTAGGCATGGTGGTGTTGTGTGGATGGTCAGACATGATGATCTTAGAGGTCTTTTCCAGCCTATGATTCTATGAAAGCCCAGGAACAGACTTTCCCAGCAAAGATTCAGGCAAAGAAAGCATGTTCCTCAGCTGTTTCTGTGGGTTTTTTGTCTCTAGGTCCCCTGCCCATTGGGCATCAACCCTGTATTTTCCATAGCCTTGCTTTTGCTACAGATATGCAGGGGAGCCATTCTTTACTTAAATCTCCTAGATGCACATAACTTCACCCGAGTGCCATCCAATTTCTATTCAGTTAGCAACTTGCCTGAGTGTTCTCTCCAAAAAATTGACCTTTGTGTTTTGGTCTAGAGGTTAGTAGTCTCAGCAAGAAATCCTATCACAGTGTTGAGGTTGAAGAGACCATCTTCAGGACTGTCAGACAGGCTTTATTGTGTAAGGACTTGCTATTTATCTAGGCCATGATTTTACCTTCCATAGCTTTGTTTTTGGCTTCTTGGTTTACTTTATTTTGTTCTACAACTCCTTTTCGAACCATCTCCATCATAAGTAATCTCCATCATTACCAAGCACAGTCAAGCCTATAGGGAAAAGGTTATATCATTTATAAGACCAAATAATACAGTTGGAGGAAAAATAAGAAGACTTTTTTTGTCTCAGAGGATTTTCATTAGTTTTCTGAGCCCACAACTTGTTCTCTCCCCCGACTATGTCTCTTGGTCTAATAAAAAGTATTGTTTCTCTCTACAAGCCTAGCCTGTTCATAGAATCACACGAGCAGAGCTACAGTGACACTTCTATAAAAGCTGGGCAACAGAAGCCTACAAAATTCAAAATAATATGTATATGTTAAGGTTATCTGTTCAATATAGTAATTCTGAGCATAGTGACAATTAGCACAGAAATAGATTGGGCTGATGAAAGAATTTTTTCCAAAGGACATATGACCCTAATAGATATCTGGAGATGGGAATAGAAGGTGCCAGTACATTAAAGGTAGGAATAGACCTGGTGGAATGGCTTAAACCTTGTTTTCGTCAGGGAAATAGCATGTAAGAAGTAACTGCAAAGAAATATTGAGGAAATTCTCTTAGCTACTGAAGTGAGATAATTATGAATCCCATTAGCTGGGGTAGAAGGACGCTAGTGAATATATTATAGTTTAATACATCTGAGATTTCAAATCTGTCTTCGAAAAATACATCACAAAGCAACTAGACAGACTGGTTTGGGTGCCAGGGGCTTGGACTCACCAGTGCTTGTTTGCCTAAGGACTTAGTTTTGATTGTCCAAGGATTTAAAATTCGCTAAAAGCTCAGAATGACAGTTACTGAGAGTAGGACTATCATGTGCTATGTGATGCTCACACTAAGTTACTGTTAGTGCTTACTTTAGAAAGTATATGGTCTGTATTTTCACAGGTTCTAAAGCTCGTAAGAATTGAATTGATAAATGCAGATGTTCCTGACAGTCAAACCATGAGACAAAGATATTCTGTGAGTGAAATGTGTCCAGCCAAATAAACCAGCACATCTTTCTGATTATTGAATGCTCTGGAGAAACTGCCTGTGATCTCCATAACAGGAGCTATTAGAGTGTATTATTCCATGAATAAATTTGTAAATGAAAAATAGATGAATTATTCACTCAGTTTTAGTGCATCTTGCATAGAAGCATTTTACCTTTCCTATAACAGTGCAAATTCTCATTTTAATGAGTATTTTAATGCAACGAAAAATGAGCTGAGCATAAATCCCAGGTGTAGTACTAAAAATGGAGACATATTCAGGAACTATTCTAGGAAGAAATATAGTTGCATTTGCAGGTGTAGAGATAGGGTTGGATTTTCAGCTAGACTAATGATGCCTATCTTCACTAAAATAGTCTGACATACACCGACCAAGACTCCAGCCTTGGATGCCTTGTACTCAGATTCACATTTGAAAAACATGATTGTATATTAGGAGTGCAATGAAGTGCAGGTTAAATGAATAATATATAGCTATGTCAACACAGTTAATGAAAGTGTCTAAAGTGTTTAAATCAGAACTAATGCTGACGGACTAACAGCCTTCATCTCCGCTTTAGACAATGGATAGATGCCACACCAGGTAATAGGCTCTTCTGACTTTTTTTTCTCTTCAGCCTGAAGTAGCGGCCTTACAGCATATTACCTGGGATTGCATAGATGGAGGTTAGTCTAACTGTGAAATTTTTAAAGACCATGATATTATTTTAAAAAATAAATAAAATAAAATTAGGGGAAGTTTGTGTTAAAGTCAGAAACTATAGTAGTAATGTCTTCTTTCTAAGTTTATGTAAACCAGTAACATTTTCTGTCATAACTATAATGGAGATGAACACTCAGACAAGAGTAGTTCAGACAAGAGTCAGCTTTCAAGCAAGCACTCTTAGCCCCGAAGATATTTACACCTTCTCTAAGGTGGCTGTTAACCTTAGGGCCTACTGATCAAAAGCTTATTAGTGTCCCCAGTGAAAAGCTTGAAGTGTGCATTGGAAGATAATGCAGTGTTACCCATGGGCTGTTGAGAAACGGGACTCCAAGATCCTGTTCCTGGGCTGTGTCTAACATCAGGAGGGATACCATTATTTTTGAGTCACCTTTCCGAGTGAAGAAATTCTCTCTTCTCTTCGGAAAGTTCTTAATATGCTTACATCAGTGTAGCATAAAGACTGCGATTCTGGCATATCCACGGTAGCTCACACAGAGAGAGAATTCTTGGGCATTTCTGACCCCTGAGGAACTGGGTTACACAAGGTAAACAGCCTGGTAGCTATCAGGCAGGCCACGTAAAGTATAGCTGGAACTCAGGGAAAAATGAGGACTAAATACTTGATTTTGGCTATATCTCTAATGATAGTTATGATTATAGTAAAAAGCTCCATGACACAGGTTACTAATGCATACAGTAACATAGTTCCTACCTCAGATTATTTACAGCCATATCAAGTACGTGATGTTGCAAATGGGAAGCAACAGGTGATCAGGGCAAGTATAGTAGCTATAATGTGTTCAAGAAGGTAGTCTGAGTCCAATTACTGATTTGTTAATATATTCTTAAGATAGACATTTCTACCTTATTATAAGTAGTAAATCTTTTCAAATGGAAAGATGATTTTAAAATTGGTATTATCCCTTAAAATTAAATTCTAGAAACACTGTACTGATGAGCACAGCATAACTACTTAGCTGGTTAAATAGTCACTGCCATCTATGCCACAATATGTTCTTAGAAGGATCTTTGCGATATTAAACTAACTAACTAAAAAAAATCTCAGTGGTTTAAAGTTCTTAGTTTCTTTACACGATTTCAGCATTGTGTATGCTAAATAGGATCTATTGCGGGAATATAGTGTACTAACAAATATCATTCCCATCCTTCACAAGATAGAATTATAAGGTGTTTCTGTAGTTTTAATTACTAAGATACATTGCTAATTTACTTTTGTGGCAAATTCCAGTGTCATTAAAGCAGTGATTTTCATTTGTAAAAAAAGTGTGTTTTACTGATTCAGCTATTCTAGAAAGGGTTTATTAGAATTGTCAATTCATCTTTTGAACTAATTGTTTAGTATTTTCTACAAGGATCCTTTATTTAAGCCTTCGGGTATTCTACCACTTATCATTTGCCATTAAAATGTTTATGATATGTAGATTGTTCTGACAAGCTTATTTACCATAATTAGAGCTAATACTTGCTCTGCACAGAGCAATGAGTTTGCAAAATCACTCACACTGTCAGCTGTTCAGGTTCTCCAGAGCAATCTGCTAAAAGTCTTTTGCCTTGGTAGGCAAAACTCAGCGTTTTCCTTCCCAAAATTCTTTAACCTTCTAGTTTTGTCCAGCTAATGGTAAAGCAGAAGATACTATTTTTTTGTTAGCACTCTTCAAAGAATTCTTAGAAACTTTGTGTCTAATTATCTGAGTAATTTTTTATGCCCCAGAGAGACAGTCATAACCTGCCTCTGTAATGCTGTTTTATTGTGGTGCTTTTTAAAATTTTCAGTAGCAAACAATAGGCATATAGAAATGTTTCACTTTTTTACTAAATATTATACTACTCAGCTGAGTCCTTCTTTAATAGGCAACCTTTTTTCCCACTCTTACTTCAGCATATGAAATTCATCCTCACTCATGCCTCTGTTTCTCTAATGCAGAAGTATCCACTCCTGTATGTGGCACCAATGACCAAGCTACTAACAGGTCTTGCTAGGGTTTAGGTATTCTTCCGTGGAACATGGTTAGTAGTAAATACAGTGGGCTCCAAACTTGCGTTAGACCATATATGTTGTGTAGCGCACCCAAGTGCAACATAAACATTTTAAACAGTTCTGTACAGTCTAACTCTCAGCTGTGATTGCTGTACAGCATCACCAGCAGCAAAACCCACTGTGCAATCAGAATTACTCTTTTCCTGGTAATCAGATGATGATGCCTCTGAGGTATCATTGAGGGCATCATCAGAAAGCCGTAGGAACACAGGTCTGTCTTAGGGACAGCCTTTCTGCTACATAATGATGCAGTAGATATCCTGTGGTATACAGAAAGGCAAGAAGCTGAATGTATTTTCTGAGCTGAAGGTGAGTTTATAGTGCTGGTAGTTAGAGGGGAAATTGCTTTTGATCACTATCAGTATAACATTTGGTTATCAGCGTAGCAGTTCTGTCAGGGCCTCAAGCACAGAAATAATCTCAATAACCGTTTATTGATGCTGAAAAGGCTTGTGATTTGAAACTAAGGCTAGATCATCTGGAAGCAAAAAATCTTAGAAAGGATTATCTGGACCCAGAATGGAAGGAGGGACCCCTGGTATGAGACAGGCAATGACCTAGTTCCTCAAAGATTTCCCAGTTCTCAGTGCATCTGGGCCCTGTGCTGATCTTTAGGACTTCAGGTGAACACATCTGCTCTCATTGCAGTTGCATTTAGTGGGAAAAAGTTCCCTTTTGTAATCCAGGTTGTTGGCCATGACCATCTCCTCAAATTCACTCTTGACATTTCTGTTCTCCACTGCCCCAAGTGTCATGGTCCAAAAAGAGCCTTCAGAGGAAGTGGTTGCTTCTTCTCAGCTGTTGCTTGGTACTAGTAATCTGCTTGGTCACTGCTGTGCTAGATTTTGTGCTTTCTTCACTGTCAGTTCTGATTCCTAAGAAAGCTGCACTGTTCTGCAGAAGGGGAGAAAACACCCCACAACCTTCTATGCTTTACTACCAAACTCTCAGAAATGTATCATCAGGTAAATCACTTGTAATATCTGGTCCTTAATGCACTGAAAACTGATGACGCTCTAGCCATACACCCTGTGAGCATTGGTTATGCTGGAATAACACTTTCTAAGATATTAGTGACAAAATGCTGCTTTAATTTACTAGCAAGCATCAAGCTAGGAAGTTTGTGACATATTTAACTTAACAGGCCTCTTTTTTCTGCCAACACTGAGAATAAATTCTGGATTTTAGGAACAGAGTATTAATCTATGTGTGAGCAGAGATTGTCTCAGTCTCTGCATTTCCCATTTAAGTGTCACGGGAATCTGGAGAACCAATGGAAAGCAGTTTATTATCTAGCGTTATGCTTTCTGCATTGTCACATTAGCTTCTCTGTAGTGAGAAACTTGAAGGCAATATTCAAGTAACGACTTGTTTTCGTTTGCCCCTTTTCACCAAAGATTTACATTCTCTAGGCACTCTCAGAAGTGCCTCCACATATGTGTATATAAAATGGAAATTGGTTAAATTGGCCTTTCATATGAATTTCTCATGTTCCTTCAGCAGGTTTTTTTTTAATTGGTGTCAATGCTTTGTGAGCAGGTGTTTCACGGTCCGTGTGCCTGGGAAGCATGTTGCACTGACATGTATGAATAGGAGATGCTCTCGTCAGATCTTTCTTTCTTTGTACTACATTTAAGAAGGAGCTGGCAAGTTCTTCTGTGTTGAACAACAGAGAGTGTAAGCTGCTTTGATGTGGTGTAAGTTTGACCAGCTTCTAGACAGGTACAAATATGCTTTAAGATACATATATTATCTGTACTGAACAGTGGTGCATATTCTTACACTATCTCCCTACTAATTCCTTTGCCTCTTATATTGATGATGAGAGGGTGAATGTGTCTGAGAAGGCAGGGACCCACATTCTTTGGGATAAAACCGGTATCTTATCACATGGGCCTCTCTTTGACTTTGTACATGGGATCTGGAAGGAGTGTTTTTATGCCAGTACATCAGTGCCTTGAGTAAGGCAGGGATGTGGTTTTCTGTGCCTGTTTCTTATTCTGTGTTTAATTCTGCGGTTAGGAATTATGTAGCAATACCAAACATGCTAATTGTAAGTATATATTTAAAAATGAAGATGTCCGCTTTCAAAGATTTTCAGAACATATATTTCCATGGTGTGTGCATCTTAGGAACATTTCTTACCCTTTACCCAAGTCCCGTGAATGCAGCTTTTGTTTTTCATGCATAAGGAAAACCACAGTAGCAGTACTGCTCAAGGAGCATTCAGTAGCTAAACAAATAAATATGTCTACTTTTGAGTAAGTAGTGATGGAGTATGGCTGCATTTAAAATTCTTTAGCCTGACAAAGAAAAAGGGATATTCCCATATATTATACCTGAAAAAAGTATACTTCATAACATTGTGCTTCGTATGAAAAGATTACCAGATGCAGAGTCCTTTGCAAGCAGTGGTGTGATAATTCTGCTTACGCTTCAAAAACTGGACTTAAGAGGTGCTACTGGGATTAGTCCCGTTGTTCTGTAGCCTTATTGGGCCCCCCCCATGTGTACCTAAACACAGAGATCCTTGTCAGCTGCCTTTAAAATAAGCACAGATTTCATTACTACAAGCGCAGGTTTGTACTACTGCTCTACTATTGCAGCTCCTGGGCTGGAGCTAGACAACAGCCTTCCTTTTTCTTCCCAGCTTGGAAAATGATGACTCTAATACACAATCCTCTGTGTGGATTTACTTCCAGAATCGACTCCAGGTCTGCTAATTCTGTGGTTATGTTCAAGAGGAGATTTTCATTGCAGGAAGAAAGCCAAGGTTCTTGTCAGCGTGCCTGCTCAGAGAGCTGACTGCAATGCAGTGTGGAGGTACCTAAGTAACTCAGCACTGGCAGCGGTCTGCTGCAGAAGCAGGGCACTCAGCATCAGTCAATTTACTCTGCTCTGAAGGATTCACTTACGTGGTTTGTTGGACTGGTTTTGTTCAGAATCCTGCTCCATAAACCCACTTCTCTCCAGCAGAAACGTTGCTGGTTTATTTCTGGAGCGCTGCACCCAGAATTTTTGAGCCCTGCAACAGCACGAACAGTATCTGTTGATATTCCACTTTGTCAGACCCTTTCTGAAAAATCTGCTCTCCCAAAAGCACTTTACTAAGCTGGAGAAAAAGCTGGGAGTCTACTGAAGAATGTTGCTACGCTCCCAGGGAACTGATGAGAAGCTGAAATGTACCGCAAGTGTTTTGTTGCTACCTGTAGAGAGGGAGCTTCACGCAACCCAGTGGAAAACAATATTTTTCATTGTTTGCCACTGATCAGGTTTGACCAAAGGTTTTACTATGATATCAAAATCTTATATATTGTGATCTAATACCAGCTGGAGTAGCAACTTTCAATATTTTTCTCTTTGATTTCCTAAAGACGCAGTGGTGTCCCAGCACAAAATGGACAAAGTTCAGTTATAAATCCTGATTTTTTAAGTACTTTTTCAGTCTTTATGCAGTTTAGATAAAAGACATCCTCTTAAACACTTAAAATGCTTAATGAGAAAGGAGATTAAGCTTTGCAATTAAAAATCAAAGTGACTGTATTTAAACTTCACAAAAACCTGAACTTACTTGGTATTATCAATTTCCCTGGAATATTTCAGACATCGGTGAGCAAGCTTCCAGTATAAAATGAAAGTGATATTCATGAGTTTTACTTTGGCAGTGTGGAGAACTTTGATAGTCTAAAGGAAGGTTTGCCTCCTGAAGAGAAAAGAAGGTGTGTGTGAGAGTGTGTATGTGTTTTGTGGAATGATTGTTACTTTCTCTTTTTTCTGGAAGAGAATGAGTCTATTTATGTCATGTTAAATTAATTTATTTGTCACCTGATAAACAATAACAAGGTGGTAACATGGACTCTGGACAATAAAATACACTGTTAAAAAATAATATAAAAGTAGGTGTTAGACTCAATGACTAATATCTGTCTTCAGTGAAGCTTGTTTTTTCCTTCCCCTTCCCAGCTTCCTCTTCTTCATGATGTATTCTGTGTAATATATGACCAAGCCAGGTCGAGTCATAAAGCCTGAAAAGCAAGTGTGTTACTCATCTCTGGTGGTTACTTACTTCTCTATAGCTGTTGACCGAAAACCCCAACCACCAGCAGTGCGCTCTTGTCAGCTGTTACACTCTTGTCTCGATTTTCAGAAAAAGGAGAACAAAACCTGGCTCCTCACAAAGGTCATTTTGGCTTTCGAACAGTGCCAGAATATACCAGCAGCCTATATTTTCTCTGTACTATGGGCTGTGGTACAGGACTAATGAAGAGGAACGAATACTTTCCCTGGGAATGCTTGCTGCCACAGCAATCGCTGAGGATTTCCAGGGGACCTTTTCCTTCACAGCGATCTACAGTGAAGACACCAAATGGCAAAGGGGCCATGTCTGTATCAGGTCCAAGAACAGGCTTTTCTGAATACTTGATTGTAATTAAAATATAGAGGCAATGGGAAAGAGGTCATCTGGCTCATTAATATCTTTGTCCGGATGTTTCCCTCGGAGTTGTGTAAGGATTTCAAGGGACAGGAGTGAAAAAAATATGAAAGGTGAAAGCAAGAGAAGCAGGGCCATACAGTAATGTGTTTTGTTAAGTCCCATCTCCCTCATAACAAGAGAGGAGAGGGAGGACTTCAGAGGAAGTTTCCTGAGAGACAGGACTGCCTGAGAGAAAAGGAGATCCAAGGGCTGAAGAGAAAGGAGAAAGGACCCAAAGTGATTTGAAAGATGAGTCAAAGCTGGATGAAGTGAAAAGCGAGGTCCCTTTACCTACCCAAGCCCTAAACAAAAAGAGCAGACAGGAAAAAGGCACAGGGAACAGTAAGGAAGATTAAGGGAAAGAAAAGCAAAGAGGAAAGAAAGTATATTGAAAGTACACAGAGAAATGGCAAGAGGCATTGCAATATAGGAAAGAGCAAGAAAAGCACAGGTGAAGGAACCATTGGGAGTACTGAATTCACAAAGGGCACTAGAGAAGGAAAAAAGGGTGTTTTCCAAAGATAAAAGAGAAGACACTCAGAAGTGGGAAGCGACGGATTAAATCCACCAAATTTTAGATGAAAGGGAAAGTAGTAATAGAGAAAGTAAGCTAGAGATGAAGGGGGGGAAAAAGTGAGAGACCATTAGAATGACACCACTGGCTTGAGGAGATGGTTCATTATCTTTGAGACATGGTGATTTACTATACTTTCCAAAAATCATACCATTAGGGTTCCGCTGGAAGGCTGGCCTAGGCTCTAAGCATGAGCTTCATGAGTGCAGCATGCAGTGTGAAAACAGCTATGCAGTCTGTGCTTTTTTGCCCCTGTATATTCAACATTCGTCAGTGGTCTAAAACATCCAGTTATGATTTCTGGCACTAATCTGGGTGCATGAGTCCTTGAGAAAATACTGAGTCAAGAGCTGGTAGGCAAACAAACAGCAGGTTAGCAGCAGATAACTTTCTATTAACTTCTTTATTTCAATTCAGTAAGAAAAGGAAATTTGGGCAATCCCCAAAGCAGAACATTTTATTAACTGTGTGCAGCATTATTCTTCCATGTGCTTTGGCTTTGAGGAAAGAAATTCTTACTTAGGTCACTTGCACTTGTGTCTATGATAGGTTAATAAAACAAATAGACCACCTTGACTGCTGCAATTACAATCCTTAAGCCGCTGGATATAAAACTAAACTTGGGTATTCACATTCTCCTAACATAACTTGAAAATAACAGAGTGAGTCCAGGGGCAGGTCATTCCTTCTAGTCCAGAGAAAAATTCAAGCAATAAAACTTATTGTACAAAATAATTAACGGAATGCCCCGAACTATACAGGTTTCACCACACAGAATGTGGGAGAAACAAGTGCTGCTATACATTATCCAATTTGTTGAACACAGTATTTTCTATTGATTTTAACAACTTATTATTTGCTGACTATTACCTAGGCTCCAGTGAAGGGACAAGTTAAACACAGAAAGCTTTCCTGTTAACCAGACATATTAGGAAATTGTTTCTTTAATCAAGCTGAGGAGTACAAAGGCCCTCAGTTAACCCCTGGCCATCAGACATTTTGTATATTTGGTGGACCAGCTGTTGGGTGTTGGCTAGGAAGCTGCATGGAAAGGACTCTCTAACCAGGTGACAGAGCATCTGAGTAAATTTTTCATAACCGACAGTATCAGAATAACAACCAAAATGTATCTTTTCTGGTGTTTCTTCTGTGAGACATAGTCTTTCACCTATATGCTTTAGTCTCTGATTTCCCAATCACTGTTGGGCACATTAAAGAACATCTGACAAGAGGCAACTGGAACTCTGCAAAACTATTTCTATGTCGTCCTACTTGAATTTTGCCTAAACTGCTGTCCTAGCAGATTTTGTAAATGCTGAATCAACACATCACAAAAAAAACCCACAAAAATTTTTTGTCATTATTTTTTGTTGTGTATCTCATTTGGAATCTTTACAGCACACCTCCTACCTGTGTGCTGTTTCATGACAGCTTCATGATATCTTTTCCAGTCATGTGAATTTATAATGCTTCAGAATGGAAAAGGTCATTATTAAAATACATTTCTGTTGTTGAAGTCATATCTTGAAAAAAGTCTGGTCCTAAAGCAGGTTGGACCTGGGCAGAAATTGAGAAGAGAGTTTCTGAAGAACATACGGGTACTGCGGGCAAAGAGGCTGGTATTTCTGTGGGTGACTGACTCGCTTATGAGCTGCTAGTGGAGCAGTTCCTTAGCTGCTCTGTGGTGGGCATTTCCACGGGAAATGCTGTGTGTAGTAAAACCAAGATATTTTCTTTCTTTTTTTTTCTTCCCTTTTGTTTTCCCCCTAAATGCCAGGAAAATAAAGGAAAGAGGTGTGATAGTAACCCGGGTAGACTGATAAGTTCCGGTTGCAGAAGTAATGGTGTTTTATCTTTCAGCTTTCCCTTGCAGATTCTCTAGAATGTTTTCTCTTCTGGACTGTTTTGTGATGTTGCTGTGATGCAGTCAGAGTTCAGAGGTGGTTGCACTGCAGTGCTGGATGAACCGGTTCCTATGTATTTTCTGTATTAATTGAAGTAACAGGATACTCTACACTCTCCTGGAGTGACAAGCACTTAAGTAATGCTTTTGTATCAGTATTCTGATTTTACTTATTTTTGGTGATTGTCCTCAGCTGCAATCACACCAGGCCAACGTATTTTTCTGGATTAATTGACACAGTTTTAAGCAACATTTTACTCTGCCAGAAGAAAAGTGAACTCTCTCAGGTATTCAGTAGAGTTCGCTAATTTCATAGGAAGTAGGGGAAAAAATCCGTCTGTAAGCTCTATCGTCAGGGTATTATAGATTTTGCTGTTCCAAGTTCCTCTTAAATCAGCATCTGGAAATGGCATGTATACATAAAATAGATTTGCCTGTTTTAATATCAATATACAAATTAAAGACCTGCCATAATGCATTGTTCATATAGCAAAAATTTCTAATGAAGAGGCACCTCTGCAAAGGGAGGTAAATTTTGGGCTCTGTCAGGAAAACAGGAGAGAGAAACCTATTCTAATAACTATGATAGAGGGGATAACAAGCTGGGAGGTGGGATGATCAGAAGGAGCTTGTAAGTTGGATATTAAAGGAAGCAGAACACTGACAACTTCTCCATCTTCATCATTTTATAGCCTAATGTAGCAGAGTGAATGTTGTCATTAAACTAAATAAAAGTAACTGTACCTAAAGTACAAAGCACTATAAATGACAAAATTCATATAGTATGAAGACAACATCACGCATATTGTTCTACCCAAATCAACCAGAATTAGTGTGAGATTCTGTTATTGCCTGATCTCTTCTTTCATTTCAACTATCAGAGACTGAACAAAAGACAAAGGAAGTAAATGCAGAAGTGACAAATATTTTGCAAAAGCAGTTAAGAGAGAGGTAGAACTGAAGAGGTAGCTTCATACCACCCCCATCTCACTGTTTCAGCAATAGTTACATTTGCTCCTTGCTGCAATGGCAAGCTCAAATTGTCATCGATATCAGTTGATTTGTTTTCGCTAATAACAGTAAGCAGCTCCCACTCAAAATCAATTTCAACTTTATGGGCAAGGTACTGCACATTTGTCTTTGCCATGACTGTGTTGTGTAAAGAAACAATTGAACTGAAAATTAAATGAACAATAATTGAAAATAAAATGTGCCTTTTTAAAGGAAAATTAGTTCTATGCTAAATTTCCAGGAATCTGTTATGTTGGAGTTTTTTTTCCTTAAAAGGATAGAATGAGTTGGGCTAAAAAGTCAATTATATAAATATGTCCACATTAACGTACATAATTAAAAATGGACTTCAACCTCAAAGGATACAAAGGCTCTTCAGTAACTTCCTTGGGTTTTAAATCTGGCAAAAGCAGTAGTTTCTGTGGTAATTATACTTCCAACACATTTGGATATGCTAAATGGATCTTAGTTCTAATTAATTTCTTTATGTGACTAAGAATGACAATCATGAAATTAATTTAATGTGCTTTCATTCTGAACTTAGTGTCATTTTCAATATTTTTAATACAGAAAATACAGACTATCAAATGCTTTGCTTTACAGGTTGGCAGTGGTTTATCACATACAGTGTACACACATTTCACATACATTCATTACATTTTACTACATTATTACAGGTAACATGCTTCAGCAACTAGGTTATTCAGCTCCAAGTGTTGGAGGGCTTTGCCAGAGGAGTGATGAGGACCTGGAATGTGTCAGCAGCGCATCTGTCCTGCTGTGAACGGCTAGGCACGCTGTGGAAGTATAGAAGAAGCAAAGATGGCTACTATGATCTGTCGTTGGTCTTTTGTGCTTTTATTTAGAAATAGCTATTGGAAAGATTAGTAATTGCAAGAGATTAATTTGATGCCTCATACTTTAGTTGCTCCTCCTATCCTGTTGTTACTTCCAACAATTTCTGCTGGAGTTAGGAGTTCAATAGATCCCTGATTCAGTTATTACTTGAGATTAAAAGTATGTTCAGCATTACCCTTGCTCATTCCCTGACAATAGTATAACCTTAAGTTCAAAATGGGAAGAACTAAGACAGCTTGGAGCACTCCTGAAAATGGCAGAGAGAAATGACTGCATTATTTTAAGGCCATCTTCTGTTGGGAAACATAGCTCTATATCATCACAGAAAGCTTTGGGTTTTTTGCTTTTTGAGGCACTCATTTCTTAAGGAGGCATCTCCAAATTGATATAAATATATTGAAATTAAATAATTTAGAAGTTGCTCTAAAATAGCCTAGTGGGTGTAATGAAGAAAACAAACTTTCAAATGGTGCACTTAAATTGTTAAATGGTGTGTACTTGGAGTTTGTTCCTTGTTTTGTGTCCCACTTTGAAAGATATATGAAACACATATACAAAGGCTTTTTCTATGAAGAACTGAAAATAATGTTTTCTGTAAAGTGGTGTTCAATAAAGGCCAGCAAAAGTATTCCCCTTCTTTCGCAGATCACTTCAGCTGGTTCAGGCACCTTGCCATTTCTGTGACTGTGCATTAAAGTACAGTAAGGTTTTCGATGTTTTACAATTGATATTTCTCACAGGTAGGGTTGAATTTTCTGAGAGACTAGTCTTAGCAGAGGTCCCTGGGCCCAGCAGTAACATATTGATGTTAAGCTTTATTTTGTCAAAGGGAGACCTTTTGTGCCTTTAAACAAGGACATGCAAACCACCTGAGTTTAGAAACTTAAGTTAGCCACTTGAGTCAGAAGATGAGCATCCCTCCATAGCTTTCTGCACAGTCCATGGAGAAGGCAATTCAGAGCAAGAACTGGTACATGCAGGTGCCTACCTATTTCTCTGTGTATTTGACTGTATAACAGGTTTACATAGGCAATTAGTTTACATACCATAATTGAGACTCTGCTCCAAAGTCCTCTGAAGTCAGTTGCTGTCCTTCTGTTGGGCTTTGGATTTAACATCGGTAATTATACAGGCCAAATGAACGTGGTAATGAATTCCAAAAATGAAACCAGTAATGTTTGTATGTGGTGCTAAGGGATGAGTTGTTGGTTGGTCTGTTTCTTGGTACCCAGGATGAGCATCTACCACCATGTAAGAATGTAGGCAAGTTCTATTTTCAGAGAAGCTAAATTACAGGTCAGCATCTACTAAATTCAGATTGAAAGGCAGTTAGTCCTGGAGAGGTCCCTGAGAAAAAGCTTTTTTCCATAGAAACCCAAGAAATATGATAACAGCAATGCAAAACATCTCATAGCTGAATCCCTCTTTCTATATTATCTGTTGCCATCCTTTCTCAGTACTGTGCTGTGCCTATCCAATGCGCTTCTCCTCAATCATGTTTAAATGTGATTTTTAACCTTGCTAAAAATCACTGTGGTTTCATTATCAATGCGTAGTATAAGCTTTAATTAAAACTACTGTAATTCCTTTCATCTGAGTTCTGCTAGGAAAGATGGGCTGGAGCAGACAGCGTGCTAAAATTATGGTACCTATTATTTCTCCACTTAGTGTATTGCTGGAAATGAGATAGAAGTATTGTTACAGCTATACTACTTTTAAAATGTTTTTCACTAATATATAAGTCCTCCCTGAACTCTTCTAAATCAATACGTGTACCCCCAAACCCTGGACACAGTCATCCACTGCACACTGGTATTTAAAAGCCCAAACTGACATCCCTAATTGCTTCATTTGCACAAGCCCTTCCCTGACTTTCCATCCCATTAATTCCGGAAGGTGTTCTGTTTATTTTGTACGTTCCTGCTTAAAGCCACCTAGAAGGAATGACTGGCAAAGTTTTATGGGAAATAAGGAAATTTTTTGTTTTCTGTTTCAGCTCGGCTGCTGGAATCCCATCACTGGTCTGAATGGGTCACTAACAGACAGAAAGTTGGAGAATAACATGAGAGGAGTGGTTCTGCGTGTGGTGACTGTGCTGGTAAGCAGATTCTCATCCTTTTACACTAGAAGGAATGTATTTTCTTCCTTTTGCCTCATCTTTTTATTAAGTACACCATTTTACCAAGAATTTAGTTGGTGTTCAAGTGTCTGATTTCAGCTTGTGAATACAAGAGCAGTGGAGAAATTTCCACAAAATAAAATTATTTATAGGTACAGTTCATTTCAGAGTGTGAACCAAGCTCTTTAAAACCCATTTCTTCCACAGGCACATACTTAAGTAGATAACACAACCATATGAACTGATAAAGGTCAATGTCAAGTGCTCTGTCAGCTAAAGTTACCTAGCTGAAACTCTAAATGATTCGTAAGATGTAGCTGCCTTCCAGTTACCTTGCCAAATTGAGTGTAGCCTGATACAAATTGCCATGCTCACAAAATATTCATGATCAGCTTAGGGTGAGTTATGTTAGTTCAGTAACATATCTACAGTCCCCTCCTTCAGCCAGTTTCTTTCCCTGTGTGGACACCTTGCGTTAAGCAGCTGCAGCAAAGCAGCTGGTTTAAAGGTGAACGGAAAATGTCTACCAGAATAGGTAATGTATTTTGTGATATAAGGCCAGTGTATTCCCTGACAAAAACTTTGGTTGCTTGAGTGGAAGTTATTAGAGTGGGAAAAAAAGAAAGAAATAAAGAAAAGGAAACGAATATGGTATGGATAGGCCTCTTTGGACCAATGTCCAAACACAAAGTTAACCCAGAAGCTGCTACTTCCCTCTCTACTATCTACTCGTGTTTTTCATTACCAATCTGGTGTTTGAAGGCCTGACTGCTTGCTTGTAAAAGACAAGGCCAGAGTGGTTCCCATGGTTTGCATTGCTGACATTGCACCACGAAGGAAAAGGCTTAGTCAGTCGTGGAAAGTGAAACCACCAGAGCATGTCAGTGCCTAATGGAGCAGTTTTGTACCCCTCCAATTCTTTTATGGGTGTTTAAAAACTATTATCTGGCAGGGTATCCAGTCTCTTCCAGCTCTTAGTACACTAAGGAGCTTCCTGCGATAATATCTACAAAACAAAAAAACCCCAACCAAATAAGAAGGATGAATACACAGAAAAAGACAAAGCAGTAGGGTGGGGTTTTTTATACTTAAATTGCACGCTCATCAGAATAACATCATGGTGGCCATGGCTGGTCTTTGTATTTTGCCTGATACTCATGTTAATTGATTCAGTATAATTTTCTGTTGACAAAAATGATCTGTGGATGTTGTCTAGCAAAATAAATTCAAATTAAAGTCTTGGAAATTTTTTTCTCATTTCTTCTTCTTCCCTCTCTCCCTACCCTATTCCTCTGATTTCATCCCCAGTTATTTTAGTTAGCTTGACAGAAAGCATTCTTCTTTCAAGTCATTATAGCATGAATATTTAGCATCATGCAAAAATAAGAAAAAGTCATTAGTTATGCTGATAGGATTCTATATTAATAATAAAAACAGAAGGCAGACATTTAAAGTTCAGCACACAGCACACGGCAGTTCGATCTCCTCACTGCAGTCCTCACGCACTGCCTCATGTGAGCACACAAAAGCCATTTGGTTTTGTTTTAAAGCACAAATGGTGACAACTTCCTTGCACAACCAGTGAAAAACACAATTAGTCTGAGTTGTGCTTTGTTAGAATCTGCGAAGTTACCATTTTGCTAATTGCCTTTCATTTTATGTAGATTGTGAAGGCAATATATGGGGAAAAAACAATTGATTTATATTGGCTTCATAGCATAAAACTTCCTTTATTCTCTTAAAATTGTAGAGCTTTGCATGGCTGGTCAGTGCAATTTAGTCAAAACTGACTGTGAACCGCACTACAAATCAAGGTTCATTTGATTTTACTCAGCAAAGACGAGAGGCAAGGATTTTGTAAACTGCATGGATACAGTGAGAAAGCAAATTCTTATTTTAACTCATGAGCCAGAAACAAGGCTTTTCACTAGCAGTTCCCTTGACTGATGGTACTTTCCACCAGATGCTAGAAATCAGGAAGATAAAATACCATTTCTCCCTCATCCACAAACTCTAATGGCTGAGAGAGAGAGGCAAGCAGGCAGACACTGACAGAAAATCAAGCTACTAACCCAAAGCCTGAAGAGAAGTTGGACAGTGCAGATGCCAGAATTGCAAAGTGTTCATTATTTCTAACCTCTTCCAATTTTTGGATATCCACAGATGTTGCTGCCACCCCTGTGGGGGACAGAGAATTATTTAGGGTGCTTACCCTCCAGCAGTTTCTCTTACTGCTCTTACTATGCATAAGTAAGGGTTATTCATGAGGATATGCTGACTTCTAAGTCTTCGATTAATCTGAGACTTAAAATACAGCTGTCATTAGCATATCATTGCCTCAAAAATATATGTTGCTGTAGGATAAAGTTATAGAGCCTTTACTTGTTGCTAATTACAGCTTAGTTCCCATCTTTATTCACATAGCTAATAAAGAATCTGTTATTGACTATGGATGATTATTGTTATTAATTCTGCCAGTTTCTAACAGCATGGTCTTAATCCAGGGAAATGAGAAGGCTTATGTTAAAATTAAATAATAATACATTTGAATAACAATACATTTCTTTTTCATGGAGATTTCAGAAGTTAACATTAATTTCTTAATTTGTTCTCTTAACGCTTTGAATCTCTCATGTCTTTCTAGATAGCAACCCTTCTCTTCCAATTTCGCTTTGTTATGCCTTCAGGACTGGTTCAAAAAATTGCAGTAGTATTTGAGAGGATCGAAAATTGCAACACCTGGGTTACACTGCATTATACTTGTTATGAAATGAAACATTCTGCAGTCTGAAAATGATAAATGATTGCAACTAATTTCCCCAAAGCTTTCCTTCAAAAAGCGAGTGCTGAACAATTCCCATCATCTGTATCCGTCTACTAATTCCTTTTCCTAGATAAATTTAATAATTATGGGCTACGTATCTGCAGACCCAAAACAAAATCTCTTTATGAAAATGACAGAATACAGTATATCCCCAAATTGGAAATCTCTGGTTTCATGTGGCAGTGAATCCTGGCTCCTCTGAACTTAATTGGAACTCTCTCTTTTGCATAAATAGGAATAAGAATTTCTTTGTGTTTTATTCTGAGTGAAGCTATAGTCATGCCTGTGTACATGTGATTCAATTTTTTAATCTGACTTGGATTAGTACCACACTTTCTAAACTTCTAGAAAAGGTTTATTTTGTCTTGCTTAAATATCATGTTTCTGTCTTAGACTCCTTCCCCACATGCAGCCGAAGTCTGAACTTTGTGTTTGTCAAGTTACTTTTAAGTTCAAATGACTTGCTGGTGAATTTCTGAAACATATTATGAGTTTCTGAAGTGCAGCTCAATCAAAGGTCAGCATAATAACTCCAAACACATTCAGAGTCTCTTGAATGAACAATTGTCGAAGAGCAAATTTAGCTAGATATCAATTTTGGCTATTTCAGTTTATCCTCCTCTTTTTCAGCTGCTCAGTTTTATTGGAAGGGAGCTAGAATACAGCAGATACTCTCATAATATTATTTTAGTAGCAGTAGCAATTAATGAATTATTCATATGAATGTTAAGCCATCAGAAATGGAATGAGATTTGGCCTCTTTGACAGTGAATAGGCCAGCAGGTATTCGCAAAATCGTGTTTCTAAAAAGGCCCCTCTTGTCAGAAAAAGGAGAAAGTTTGAAATTCCCTGTTTTAAAGAATTAACACCTTGATTGGAAAGTTCAGAGCCTTTTCTGAAACTGCATACGGTATAACTTCCTAATGGTGAAAAATGTATTTGTGACTTTATATGAAAATTCGATATAGCTCCCAAACAAGAGACATGTATTTTCATATCAGGATGGTTCTGAAATGCAGGATGGATGAAGGAAAAATAAATAATAGCAAGAGACACTGAATTATGCTTTGCCATACATCCCTATGTACTATTTCTTGAGAGTTATTGCCTAGGTTACTTGCACAGAGCTGGGGGGACCAGCAACAGTTTGGTGACCCTTCGCTTGAGATGGTCATGTAGTACACGGTGTAGTGAGAGGGCTGGCAGAAGGGTAGACGAGCATAGCAGAAAAAAAAAAGCATAATTTACACCAGGGAAAATATTATCATATGTGGACTAGTTTAATTCTCGATGATTGGTATTAAACGCATAAGCATTTGTTGCCCAGATTGAGAAAGAAACAAACCCGAAAGCAGACAATATCTTTAGGGACATAAGCTGGCAGGAGGTCTGCATCTTCAGTCCCTTTTTCTCTAGAACTTACCACTCAGAGAAAAGATGAAAAGTAAGGTATGAAGCTAAGTGCTAGTTTAAAAGCGGAGAACGTCTTTGGGATTTGACTTCCAATACTGGTTTAAACAATGCAACACAAGTCCCTTCCAAGAAGCTGGAGTAGCTTTCCGAGTGATAGAAAAAAGGAAAGGTGTAAAAGAAATGAAAGAAGACAGTGTTTAAGCACACACAGAGGAATAAACAGTCAGAAGTGATAAAGGATAAAAAAATGGCAGGACAAAAACATCAGTGATTGACTGTAAAATAAAGATCAACTGCAGCAAAGATTATGTGTGGGATACCTCAGCAAATACTGAATAAATATTTCATAATAGTGTATAACCAGAATAGTCTCACAGATAATGTCTCTTCCATTTTCTCCCGTTTCTTTGGTGCTCACTTTTCTCGTGTAGTACTGATCCGTTTTCCCACCTTCACAACTGCGTGGTGTGCACTTCTGTGAATCCTGCTTCATTCAGGCTGCACTGTCTATGCCCCAGTGCCTACAATCTTTTTAAAAAATAATTTTAGATAAGGCATGTATTATACTAAATTGTGTGTTGCTCTGTGTCTCAATGTTGTCGGCATATTGGACTATAGTGCACCACAGTGAGTGTCTAATGGCAGCAGAATTGCCTCAGGTGGTGGTAAGGTTAAGAAACATTGCTTGACTGTCTTCATCAGTTGTAGTATTTGTGTTTTGAGCAAACATGTTTTACTCTTTTACCTCTAAGGGATAAATAGTGCTAGATGGCCGTTTATGCACCTGAGTTTGAATGGCAGAAAAGTTGAGAGTGATACATTTTATTCTATCTGGAGTTCTCATAAAATCTCTATATACTATAACTCGATAATGTATTTAGCATATACCATGTGTGCTGTAGTTAAAATATTTCAAAAATACTTCAAGGTTTAGAACATTCCATTGCTGGTTGTAAAGAATGCATAATATCCTAGTGTTTTGGTTTCGGCTGCCGCCGGCAACAAAAGCGCCACGCGGCCGCCCCTCCCCCCGCCGCGGTGCGGAGGAGAATGAAAAGAAAGAGGCAGAAACTGGTGGG
>Ga0065711_1033053_pt1 | contig 26192 bp, 11 predicted proteins | sample Hoacrofraction12_FD_59098 | JGI IMG/M metagenome (GOLD analysis project Ga0065711, IMG submission 59098) | Hoatzin crop microbial communities from Cojedes, Venezuela - Epithelial fraction 12 v2 (version 2) | ecosystem: Host-associated > Birds > Digestive system > Esophagus > Crop | place... | reverse complement strand
TATATATATATATATATATATATATATATATATATATATTCAACTCCATGACTTCCTTGCAATGGTTTCTTCTTTTTGTTTGAAAACTGGACCACCGTAAAGTTGAAAACTGAGTCACTGAGACGGAGATTGAGGAATATTCAGTAGCCTGTTGCTAGTTATTTTCTTCTAATGTCACCCGCTGCCTAAAAAGCAGAAGAAAATAATAATACTAAATCTAACTGGAAGTGTCAGGTGTAAAACTGCAATGTAGTGCTACTTTCAGACTATAGAAAAATAGCAATTCAGATTTATTTTTGGTGCTTATGGCTGAAAGATGTTCTGTTTGTTTTTTTATTGTCTTTGTACTGCTTTGGATCTGCACAGGCTGTGGTGGAATAACACTAGAACCTATACCATACATCTTGGCGTAGAAATGGCAGAATAGTTTAATTGTATTAAACCTTTCAGTTACTGCCCTACAAATGACTATTTGTTCTTGATGAGTTTCTCATTCAAGTAACCCTCGACCTCATAAAATACTAAACTCATACTGAAACCTACGCTTTATAATGCCAGATTTTTTTCCTATTTTCAGTTTACACAGTTAACTTGCATCAAGTTTAAAAATAATGCTTTGAAAGAATCAATTTCATGGTGAATGCATCTAGTCAAACAAGTCATTTAAACAACATCTTACTCGTGTGTAGCAGACCGTTTTACAAGTAGCTGAGAGTTTTACAAGCCTGTGTTTCAGACTGGATAATTGGTTGTTTCTTATATGTGAGTTTGGGACTTAAACTCATTAACTTCAATATACAGAATCTTTCCTGGCCTGGTATGGAGTAGTTTTAGTTAAGGTCTTTTTAGTGGGAGCCATATTTAATAGTTCATTGTTAAGAAGTGGTAAAATGGTGCAAATTTCGAGTCTGTTCTGAAAAACCTAGTGATACACATTGTAACTTTCTAGCTTGTCTCTGTTGGTGAGCAAACTTACCATGTGGTGATTTCTCATGTAAAGAAAACTCAATCAGTAATTGCAAATGGGCATAATTAAGACTTACCATGAGCACCAGAACCACAAAATATAAAGAGGTGATGATACCTTCATTAGACCACACTTCTGAAGAGGTAGGTAGCTCTGCAAGTGGAGTGGAAAGTGCATAGAAATATCTGTTCCATTAAGATATTGTAGTAAACTGATATAATCTTCTCATCCTCTTAAAAAAATTGTCAGCTATAAATTTGCTATATACAATTTCCTTTCCAGTGAGCGCCTTACCCCAGGTGTAATGCTAGGACCTGCTGGTAAAACTGCAAGTCAGATTCAGAGGTAGAGGGAAGGAGCTGCCTGTCAGATTCCAGAAGCCACGTTTCCCTTTCTGCTGAAATCACTTGACAAATACTTGCTTTTGTTTTTCATTGATACAATCATGAGAACTGGGACATCACCAGTACATAGTCTTCCTGCCTTCGGGTGCTTTTCATCACAAATAATCTGGCTTTTCAGTGACACTGTAAAGGCACTCCACAGTTGTAGGTGTACAAAGGCAAGCCTTAATTCAGCTAATCAAAGTAACAATAGCTTTATTACAGTTTCTGTTTTAAGCATCTACAATATTATTATCGGTAGCCTTCTTTCAAGGAGGCCATAGATTTTGTAGATGCTGTCTGTCTGCCCTAGAATTCGGGCATTCTTAGGAGAGGAGTGTGGTTTCTTTGGGTATGGGGTTTTTTAGGATCATATCCTGCCTAAGAGTGGATCTTTCTTCTTTTGTTATATGCAACTCTCGATCTACTGCCTGTTATTTAACCTTTTTCCTTGAACTGTGGGTCAGGATAATGTAAGGCAAGTGGTATCTTGATGCGGTAAGTGAGGAATATTAGTTACGCTCTTACTTGTCCCTTTCTATGGGACCTTTTTACTAAAAGACTTCTCAGACAGGTAGAACTTCCTGCTGCAGCCTATAGTAATGGAAGGAATAATGCTGGAGCTTGAATAAAGAGAGATTCTAGCCTATTACCTTTAAGTTCAAGAATCAAAAGAGCCGTACAGTTCTTCAGCATCTCATTGTATTCACCTGTGTTCTGAAAATCCTGCTTATTCCTGGCTTTTCCAGCATCGTTGCTGCAAACCTCTGCATTAGTTCACTAATATTGCTTCCCAATACTTGAAATAATTCAGTTACCTGGCTTAAAACATCCTCTTTCAGTGTAAAGTGCTCCCTGTTTTCCATGTCTGATTGATTGTGCATTTCCTGTCATTTTAGGGGTAGTGGCAAGTGGGTTTTGCACATGGGTGTTCTCTATGCCCTTGTGTACAGAACTGTGTCTGATCTGAGCTGTGTAATTTTCTTCTTGGCACCTTTGTGCTTTATGAAGGAATCTGGAAGCTGTGAGCATCCTTAAGCAAGGTCCTAGTCACAGAGCATGAAGGGATTCTGCCATATTTCTGAGCACGACTGCTGTCTGATCTTCTGTGTATGAGAGCACATGTCTCGTAGAACCACAGCTGCTGCTGAATAAATGGCTGTTCTTTTGTGTTCATACTGGCTGTTGGCTTGGAACTGTTTCAGCAGTGTAAATGTGGGGAACCAACCACAAAGCCCTGAGAAATCTGTTCTTTGCTGTTGATACAAGAGTACATGTCTGTACAGTGTTTTGGTGCTTTGCAGATGTGGGCGTGGTATACAGATGTTATTTATTCAAGTGCTAGATTTATATACATGTTTGGGCAAATGCAGATGAATCATCGCATGTGCACCTCTCCAGAAAATACTGTTTAACTGTTACCTGAAAAGAAAACATGCGATTTGCAGAAGGAATGTCATAATAAGGAATGATCTTTGGACTTCTCATTATTCTAAAGGTTATTTTGACATTGAATGGGGTAAAAACTCAGCACTTGTGTGCCTGTGTCTCAGGTTTTGTTACTAGTTGAAACCACAATCTGTAGTTAAAACTAGCATACTTTGCTGCTGAAATTGGCATACTCTGTTGTTAGTATTGTATTCTGAAGTAAACCATGAATACCTGCAGTCTGTTTAAAAATAAAAGTGCTATGAAAACTCTGCAAGGCTCTGAAAGATATCTGCTTAAAAGTCTTGAGGATTGAGTTTCTACTATTTATTTGTATTCCTTAAGTTATTTAACTGAAGATGTAACAAAAAAACAAACCTGAGTTATGGAAGGTGGAGACAAGATGAGTGGTGGTATAGTAAAAGCTTTGAGTAGGCTTCTTGTAAAATTATCTTTGGATATGTTTCTTTTTTTTTTTCTAGCAGATTAGAGCAACGATAGTAATTTAAGCAAATTATCCTAAGTTTAAATTTATCTTAAATTCAATCTTATTTTTTTATTATATCTTACGAATATATTTGGATATACTAAGAATACACTTACACAGAAAATTGTCCTTACATGCAGTAAATTGGCATTTATGTTTCTGTGTGGTATGAGGGGGAAGTGATTTTTAGATGTCCTCCAAATAGCTGACTTTAACCAGGGCTAATTTTCAGCATTACTCTTTAGGATTTTATATTCTAACACTTCAACTGAAAGGATGTAGCTCTCAGACAGTATCTTTTGCAACCCAAAGTACTTCAGAAAACACAGTGGGTGAGAGAGGAGGCAACAGGAGCAGTAACTTAAAGGGTTAGTTGTGGTCTTGTTGTATTAAATCTGAGTCCAATTTCTACTTTTGATTACTTCTTTGGAATAAATTAAAGAATTAAAGCTGTAGATATCAAACTAAAATATTTTACTGTGCTTTTACTGCATACATTTTTGTACAATGCTGCCTCCTCTGCTCTCGTTGTTTCACTTGTCACTCAAGAAAGGATGCTGTTTTGCTCACTCTGGGGTTGGGTGTTGTGAGCCCCTGTCTTGTTTGTCCAGCCCAGCACTGACTGTATGAATCTTCATCTGGAAGTCTGTTTTTCTCTATATAGATCTGCTGCTGCTGTTCTCATGTTACCTCTATGTCTCCCAGTCATAGGAAAAGCACGTGCTTACATAGACAGAATATGCTGGGTGGATGAGACATGAAAGGCACAGTATAGGTGTAGGTTTTTGGCAGCTAGCCGATTGTTACTATTTCTTTTGAACAAATTAGCAGAATGTAACCAAAGAAATCTAACACACCAGTGCACATTGTTGTGTGGTAAACATGTGCGTGAAAAGAGCTGATAGGTGCTAGTAGCTGCTCAAAGCGTGTTTTTGCTTCCATCCGCATACATGCAAATCTCAGTAGTATTTTTGTGCCCTCAGCAGTTTTCTGTCCTCACTCTCATCTGCCATATTTGTCCCAGACCAATTATAACATGACCATATGTATCTGTATAAAAAAAAAATACCCATTTAAAAAGCAGTCCGCTCTCTCCATCTTGATAGATGATGCACTACTTTATATTTTACAGTAAGCACCCCTCTGTATTCATCTTCCAGCTCTCCAGCTCACCCGCCTTTCTCTTGTCTCACACTTGCATTTGCCAGTACTGTGTGCTCTCTGTTTGGAACAGCATGTCTGTGCTGATTTGCCAGCCATCCTATTTCTTCATGCAGAACAGTTAGGTATCTTCTTTAAAATACATGTCTTTCAGTAATTACTTACAATCTGAAAAGCGTAGTGTCTTGTGGCCACTGGAGATAGCAAGGATGGAAAAGTTTATCTGTTCCACAAAGCACTGTGTAAATTGCTTTGTGGAATATGAGTGTAGGTGACTGTATTTCTCTTTGTAAAAACTTACGAGCCAAAAATATCAGCCAGGTCTATAACAAAGCTAAGTACTAAAATCAGTTGGAAGTGTTTCCAATAATCTTTTGTAAAAAGATAAATTAAAAAAAAAAAGAAAAAGGTTGAAATACTAATTCGTACAGCATTCACCACTCCCTGTGAGGAGTTGTACAAAAAGGCTTAAAAGGCTCCTGGTGGTTTTGCAGTCTTGTCTAGAGAAATTGCTTACCCTGCCGTGGTTTCACTTCAGCAGGTCATATTTTAAAAAACAAACAAAAAAGCAGCTCAGTTACATAACTCTGATTATCATAATACATACTTAATTGATTCATTGCAAATCTTTAGCATTGCACATACAGACTTTGAATTCAGGGGCCCATAAAAGTCAGCAGGCAGTGAACTATTTAGCTTCAAAGAACTAGAATTTAAAGGTGTTTCTATGGCTGATAGTGTTGTTTATCCTCAACTGGCTTTCCTGGGAATAGCCCTGTGCACAGGTTGCTCCAGACCACAGCATATCAGCATCCGTTCCATCAGCTGAGGCACTTTCATTCCCCTCCCTGTTGCGTAAGAGGTATTCCATGTGGAGTCAATAAATATGAGGTATAGGTGTTTCAGGAGGAGTGCTTATGAGACATAGGTTCATTACAAGGATCCCTCTAGACATGGGTGAGATCACTGTAATGAAGAAGCGTATGAGCAGGCACACATGAATTATCTTTTCAGGAGGATATGAAGTGTCTCTCTAGGAAGAATAAAGGTTATGAAACTTCTGCTGACAGTTTTGCACAGTAAAGCAGCTGTTCTGGTCAGACAAGAGATCCTTCTTAGCCAAGTGGGATGTCAGATAAAGAGGTTTGTAGCAGATTTTTAGGGAAAAACATGAAAGCGTTAATGCCTGTACAACAGTAGACTTGGCTAGTTGAATTAAGATAAGTGGCTGCCAATCCGTTCCATCCACACTGATACAAATCACCATACTCAGAACAGGACCAGCAGAAAAGTATGCGTAGCAGCTCAAGAGGCTGCTCAGTTTGCAGTCCAGTACACTAACATAAACTAGAGTGGATTTCAATGTACTTTTTAGCATCAGAGGTGATTTAAGCAATGAGATCCACTCTATGGTTAGTAGGTCAACATTTGTGCTTTCTATTTAATTTGCAAGAATTTCCTTTTTTTTGTTTTCTGTTTTCCTTTTTTAGACATGACTTCTTTTACCTGTAATACCATCCTTTTCCTTATTGCAACTGGTGAAAGCTTTTTTTGTTTCTTTTAAAGTCTGCTGTAGCAGTATAAAAATACTCTGAGCCTCTAATTATGGTATTTTTTTCTGTGCCACCTCAAAGCATTTTACCTTTTTAGCTGCACAGTGAATTTTCTTTAAGTTACTCATTTTATGTAGTTTCCCTTTTTAAAACTCGGTGCTGTGTGATGGACTTCTTGGCTTTTTCTCTTCTCCAAAGATATGTAATGTACGCATGCTTTGGCCACTGTTACAGGCAGCTTGTCTGTTGTTAATGGACTCAGCAATCAAAATTGCCCCTCTCTGCTGGGTCTTCTAAACAGTTGCTCCAAAAGGCAGATTTCCTTGATGTCCAAAAAAGTACTCTCAGCTCAGTGAAACTTTCACAAAGTAAATGTGGGGAACCTCAATATCCCATTATTAACACATTTCTGCTCTGTGCCTGTCTGGGACAGATGAATGAACCAGCTCTTGTGGTTAGTACATGGATTCAGCAAATTAGATAATTTGAGTTTAAGTCGTACCTCCACCAGTCACTCTCTTGCAGTAGTACTTGCTTAATCCTGTTAAAGTCTTTGAAAAATCTAGACTAGTGGGGACACTGGCAAAACTGTGCGGCTTTTGATTAGATGTATAACAGCAGTGGATGAAGCAATATTTTATCCATTAAATTCTCCAAATACAGCCTGGTCATGTAAGTGACTGACTGCATTTTGTATTTATTTACAATAGATTAGTCAGAGCGGGTTGGAAGCCTTTTTCTGTTGGTGAAATGTGGTATTAAAATTTTGCATTTTAATGAAAAATAATACTTTCAATCAGCTTTTTTTCATGTTGAGTAATAGAAAGAAATGACTCTGTATTCATGTATTACAGTATCTAAGTTTTCCTACACATCTTACATTCATGTGTGTTGTGAACTGGCTAGATGAGGTTCAGTAATAAAACGTATAAAAGCTTTCAGCAAGGCCTGGTTGCTCAGCTTAACGTATATCGATTCAGTAACATCAATTCCACGCTGCTATGCTAATTTACACCAGCTGAGGTTCTGGGCACCACTCCTTTTATTGTGTCTTGACTTTTCTAGCACGTAGGTTAAGCAACATTTGATAACCATATGCTTAGTGTATTGTGCCAGTAGAATAGTACTTAGAAGATGGAGTGTGGGAAGAGTGGGAACAATTGCAAACGTGTAGTGTTAGATTTTATTGACTTCAGAATATGGCATAAATACAATGAAAGCTTCTCTATAAAGCAGGGCCCCCATGTGGAGTCAAGACATAGAGTGAGATCCTGTATAATAGTAGTAAAGAAGTCTTAAAATTATGTGGATTTAATTTATTGTATTTTCTTCTAAGGTTATATCTTTAAAATTTAGCAGTCCCAAAGTTAACACTTAAAAATGCAAAGCCAGTATGTAAATGCATGTTGAATGTGTCAGACATCTGAAGGATATTTGAGTCTTTATGTTTTGCTTTGGCATCCACGAACAAGCAGAAAGCTTTTCACCATTTATGCAAGAGGGGAAGACAAAAGAACTCACTCCTTTTGTGCTAGTGCAATTGAAGAGAGCTGTAAAATAGTTACTGCTGATTATGTGATTATGCAAGGACCTAGGTGAGTGAGCATTCAGAGAATTTCAGCTTCCTTTGGATATTTTTGTGATTAGTCTGCATCCTCTTAGGAAATCTGGTAGGGAATGAGTGTGAATGATGGGCAGCAAGCAACTAGAGAAATAAAAGTGGATGGAGAGCTGAGAGCATTCCAGTGCCAAACTAAACTGTATAAACAATGTTTGGCATCTGATTGTATCGATCTATTCTTGTGTAGTTCTTTCAAAACTGCTCTTGCATGTAAAAAGGTGTTCCTTTTTAAGTCTAAAAAAACTTGCCTGTGTTTAGAATGGAATGATATCTTCTGAGTTAAAGGGGGAAGAATTTATAGTAAATTCAAAAATATTTCTGTCTGCAAACTTCTTTTTGGAAGTTTCAAAGTCGTAGAGCCTGCTTCCAGAGCTCTGGGCTTTAGCAAACTCCATTGTGGTGTGAAGTTTGAGTGAGGAAATATAGTAACATACCACAGAGTGTCCCTTGGGTTGTGGAAAATCACTTCTGTGCTACTTCTGGTTTAGTTATTTATTATTTGTAAGCCAATCAGTGTTATTCTTCTGTATTTGGATTAGCAACAAGTCATCTAGCAAAGCTTTTTTTCTCTATAGGTGTGGACAAAATAGCTGTTACATACGTGATTATAAGCAGTTGTGCTTTCATGCCATTATCAAAACTTCCCATTTCCAAAGCCACTGCTTAATGATCACTTTAATTTCAGCATTCATCTAGGTCCTGTTCATGCAGATTCTCTGAACTGCTCCTTAGGTGTGGAAAATGATGACAGCACATTGCTGATTTTGTTACATTCTGATTACACACCTAGAAATAGGAAAAAAGAAATTTTAATCAACATTGGGCATCCAAATAAACAATATATCTGCAAAAATTTGTTTCACTAAATCAGTTGGTGTTCTTTTACTGCTGAAACAGAAATTCTATCTTGGCATCTGCAGTCGCTAAAATATAGCTTAAAATCATTGTGCTTTTCTTGGCTAAAGGCTACCATAGTGAACGATGTTGTATCTGCCCACAGACACACAGGACTTGGTGCTAGTCTGCTTACTGCCGTCATTTCCGTATGTATGTGTTTCTAGATATTTAATGCTTTTAAACCCAAATATTCTCCTTACAGTGTTGTGACCTTTTCCCAATCATTTCTTCATACAGTGTAGCCTTAATTCAAACGGCTATGTAAATAAAATTGCAGACAGACTTGAGTGAGCTCAAGGGGCTGATGGCAATAGTCTTCCAGTAGAGGGGGTGTGGTGGACATCCTCTGCGTTGTGGGCCTGACGCATCTCAAATTACTCAGCCATATTTGTCAGCTTAGCACCAGCAGGCTGCTCCATCAGCTAGCTGCACTAACACCTTGCTTTGTTACGCTTCTGTGCAGCTTTTCCTTCCTCCCCGTATTTAGCAGTCATGGAGGCTGCTGCTGAAACAGGCAAGAGACCTTTCTTACCCTGCTTCTCCAGTACTGTGATCGGTGCCATTAATTCAATCTTTTAGTGGGGGTAAATTGAATTTGGTGTCAATTCAGCAGCTGGAGATATTGCAATATATCACATATAGAGGTTAGGATTTAGGTTCTGATCACATATAACCATGCCAACATATCAGATACTAATATGGCACCGAGATAGCAATGCTAAGAAGTAGGTGTGCTGATACGAAAGTACTGGTTGTTGAAGTCCTATTTATTTCAAATTGTATTTCTGAAGTTTCTATGAGACGAAGTGAATATCAAGGACCGCGCTTCATTTTCAAATGTTTTTAGGATATTATTGATACAATTCTTCTTTGTTGGAAGTAGATTTTAAAAGGTTTCACCTGTATCTTACCTGGGGAAGCAGAACTTCCTGTCCCAATTTTTCTGATATTTGTTACTAATCACTTTGCTTGAAGTTCCTTTCTAAAACATAAGAAACGCTTCCTGCCACATTGTCATGGTTGAATTCTGATTTGTGTGAGTTGATTCAACTACAGTCAGTTTGTTCTATTAGAATACATTAACAGATAAACAAAACTGTTGTATAGACACTGTAAGACCTGCATAGAGATGTTGCAGCTTGTTTGGGCTGTGGAAGCCTTTTTTTTCTTTCTTTCTTTTTTTATTCCCCCTGCACATGGAGCCTCATAGAGTATAGCTCCAGTTGCCTGTCCTGGGACTCTGCTGCCTGCCACAATAAGAGTAACTGTTCCTGTTGTGCATGTCTGTGGGGCAGTCTATGATAAAAGAAAAATAGGGATATTTGGCAGTAATTACAAGGAACAAGAATGTGCAAACTAAGTCAGGGCTAAATATTTGTGTTCGTATCTTGACAATAGCAAGTACTGATGGATATAATTTTGGATGTAAAAACTAAATGTCTGTTTTGACAACTTAAACATGAGTAGACTTTTGGATCAAATAGTATTGGATCAAATACTATAAAAGACTAAAATTCTGATGAAAACAGTAATATGTGGACCAAAATAACCTGCAGACTGCTATCTTCTCCTAAGAGGCATCAAAAATATATTTTGATATTGTGCTTGCTATGTTGAAAAGTCATTGGAGTAGACTACTAAATTAAAATCTTTTCTTTCTCAGTCTTTCGTGGATTTGTGTTTGTGCTTTGACAGTTGCTGTAATTAGCATCAATGATGACAGTTATTTCCAAGAAACTGCGTCTTTCTCAGTTATTTTCTCAAGGCTTATAATCACCTTAAAACTTGCAATCCTATACTACATCATGTTCCTACGCCTCCTGGCTGCACGGTTGCTGCAGAAGTAAAAATGTAATGAGTATAATTAAAAGGTTTCCTTCTTTATAGGCATTATTAGGTATCATTAGTAAGCAGCTGAAGTCTGCTAGAATGTGCTGGATTTTGAACTAAGATGACTGTAGAAAACCATCATGTCTCACATATAGTACTTTTTACTATCCTAACCACATTAGTGTGTTAGTCTTCTATGCTTATTTTTAGAAAAACTAAGTGATTTTGGAAGATTTTTTGTTTTTCTAGTATTCTCAAGGTTTTTAAGAAACCCTCTGCTATAGCTCACCTTCGACTGGAATGCTTAGGATTTGTACATTTTTGACAGTTCATTTGTGTAGTTAGAATACTCTGGTGACAAATTCTGCATCCTGTTTACCAGTAAGAGTATGGTGAAACATGCAGCTTTAACATGAAATAGCCTAAAATTTCTTAGTTACTTTTGCTGTTTTGGCTATGTTTTTGAACACTTGTTTCCTGTGCTTTGCTCTTTGCCTTAAGTCTGTATAATACTTCTCCAGACCTCCCATGCTGTTAAATGTATGGGTAGAATGGTAGCTTCCAAGCAGGTCAGTCACCCCTAAAGAAAACACTTTCAGGTCACGTCATATAACCTGTATTATAAGAACAGCTGTGGGTAAGAGTCTAAAAATGAGTATCCTGATCTTTTTACATGGGTTTTTTTTATGTTTTGGTTTGGTTTGGTTTTTTAGATGAGAGACAGAGAGTTGTCGTCATAATATTAATGCATTGGTCTCTTTTTCTTTTCTTAATAGATAAAAAAGTATTTTGAACTTGAGCCACTTGCACGTGGAAAGCGCTGGATTCTTAAACCCTGCTCCTTGGATGATATGGAGGCAGTAAAAGACAGCTTCTCCCTTCTAATAAACTTGCTAGAAGAGAGAGACTTCGAACCTTCGAGAATGTGAAATGCAAGAGAGAAGAGTGGTTCTCCAGGCATCACTGTACCTGCACATTCTGCTCACAGCTTAGTTATGGTGTGGTATCAAGACTGTGCTGTGATACGTTGTGCATACACAGTTAGTGCAGAATGTCCTTTTGTTAAAATAAATATTCTGTGAATCAGGTACATAACTATTTCCAGTAAAATTGTCTGCACTACTGAAATAGGGAGTTCCTCTTTGTTTACCACTGTTTCTGCATACTGCATGTTGCTTTCTTGCATTGCAATCATCTTGACAGGAAATTTTACACGCACAAAAAATAACGTAGTCTGTGCAAGGGACATTCTACCTGCTCCCTGTTTTTTAAAAAATAACTAATGTCTTAAGGATTTGTGAGACTGATTTGTATTAGCTTGTTTACTGACCCTGCAGCATGGAAAGCACAGCCGCTGAGAACCTTAATAGGATACCTTAAAGGCAGGCAGTTTCGTGTTAGTACAAAGGCTAATCCTGAAGTTTCACTAAGTGAAAACACAGTTGACAAGTTAGTTGATTCCTCTTCTAAAGTCACAGCATAATCTTGTCAAAGGCAGAACTGTTATTTTGCTGGAAATTTCCTGAAAGGTAGATTAGCAAACAGATGTATGCGAATAAGAGTATTTGGGGAAAATAGGTGACATAAACAGCCAGACTAAGTAAGAATATTTTCAGAAACTATACAAAAGTTGGATAATGATTTTCATTGAAAGTCGTTTTCCATAAGAGAAGCTAATTCAGCTGTGGAGGCTTTATTACTAGTTAGAAATGTGACTGATTTTAAATAAGGATTGCTTCCTTTGTCACTGACTCATAGAGTACTACTGTTATCATAACATTGCCAAGGCATCTATATTGTAATTAAGGGCCTTCCAGTGTTTGTACTATAAGCTTCTCTTTTCAGGGGATTGTAACTTGTTCTTTCAAACTTCCTCTTGGCTAAATGTTACTTAGAAGAAAAAAGTATTCATTGTAAACAACATTTGCAATATATTTGGAAAAATCTCATTTGGTTCCAGTAACACAGTGCATATTTCCTCTTTCCAAGTTTTCCCCGTTGTAGGTTTGCAGTTTTTTGGCAGCCTTTTGTGGATTTTTTTAAAACCTTATAAACCGATTTTGTCCATTACAGAAACATGCCAGGTCACTGGTTCACCATTCAGTCCATCGCAGCAGGGTGTGTGCGGATCAGTTGCAGGACTGGCGCACTGGTGAACGTGGTGCCTTGCACCTTCAGCTACCCTCGTACATGAGTGGCCGCAAACACAAACTAGTGACATGTCAGTGGTTCCTCACCGATTCTGCATGTTTTCTGAGATTCGTAGCTCCTCTTTTCAGGGCTTTAAGCAACATATCTTTCCACTCTGAGCATTTATTTTTTTAACGTTGAAGTTTATTGTAGTTTCTCAGTAGTTTATTTGGGAATAAGAAAATAGCAAGGATCAGCTTTTAAAGGCTTATAAAAGCCATTCCTCTATTACTTGCAATTATACTCTTTGTTAAACAAAATGTTTGTAATAGTTTTTTGATTACTTTTCAATTTCCACAGATTTCTTGCACTGCTCCCTCAGAATTATTTCTGCCCAAATGTATGGCCTGATGGTCACTGTTTTAACTTGCTTCCTGTTATCATAAAGAAGCTGGGAGAAAATGGCAAACTCCTTGTTTAATTTTGTGATAGAATAGGCAGAAAGCCTGAAGGGCATCTCTTCTTGCTTTGATTTTCCTCTCCTGCCAGGTCAATCACCTCACTCCTAATACTTTTGGAACTACCCAAGAACTGGAATTGTTCATTTCAAAACACAGAGAGGAGCCCTGTGCTGGTTTGGTTCTCTCTGCTCAGTTTAGACAGGACCCAGCTGCCCATCAGTTTCTCTTGTGTGGGTTAAGGAGGCTCCTTTCCCTGGATTTAAAGAGGAACTAATCTAATTTACAGTTCCAGATTCTGTCTTAGCTGACGTGAGCGTAGAGACTACAGAGTACCTGGATTTCACCAAGGTCCCTGGATTTCTGTCCTGTTTAGGGATGGTGACAATTAAGAAGTGGTGGGGAGGAGTGAAAGAATTGCTTCCCAGAGGAGGCAGGCAGTTTGGGGAGGCAAAAAAAGGGATTCAGAGCTTTTACTGCTTTTTCATTGAGGAGTAGTTAGAAGGCGAGAGATAAATTTTTTCCCCTTTCTTCTCACTAAAGTTATGGACGAAAGGGTACAGCAAATACAAATAAGCCCAACTGTATTGCATTCTTAAAACCATACTTATTTGTACCATGAGTCTGGTCCAAAAACTTTAGAGTTTCCAAGTTGCATTTTGGTCACGATTTCCCAACTATGCACTGTTGGAAGGTGCTACATGACTAACGTGCAAGAGGCCCAAGTAGTCGCTGAGAATATGGCTGTGGCATATGCCAGTGGCCACTTAGACTAGGACCTTTTGATGCTTAATGCTTTTTCTTTAGGAAAATGCCAGCTGCCCAGGAGCAGTAATTTTTCTTTCAGAACTATTTTGAATTCGCTTTTTCTTACTAATACAGTGATCATTCCTCACCACAGGTTGAAACAATACCTCATAACTGCTTAAGGCTAAGACTAACGCTTAACTTTTACTTTGAATGTAGTTCTTCTGTGGTTTTGTGTTGTGGATGGACTTAATGGATGTGTACTCTTTTAATGTCTGTAAACATCTTCACCTTTTTATGGAGGAAGTAAAAGCGTTCATAGCAGCTCACGTCACACTTGCTTGTCTAAAGTGTTGTTGAATGTTCTGACTGTGGTAGAATACGTAAGTGCCATGCAGTTTGTATTCAGATGACCAATCTCAATTGTTTCTTTTCTTCTTTTTTTTTTTTTTTAATCTTTTGACGTGTTCATCGTTTAGGTGAAATAAACTTAGGCACTAGGCTCTACTTTCCATGCAAGTTCATTAAGGAGTGAACATTGTCTTTTTAAAAAAGATACTGTGCTTTAATGTTCTTTAGCCATCTGTTAAATTACTTTTTGTGTGTGTGTGTGTGTATGTGTACGTGCCCACATTGGGCTGCTTCTCAGACCTGTGGCTGTCTGCAGTGTCTCAGCCGTCAGAATGAAAACATTATCAATCAGTATCCAACAACAGCTGGTTTTGACAAGCTTTTGTCTGCTGCCTGATGCTTTACAACTTATCAGTAAGACCTCTTTGTCTACCCCCTCTGAGCTGGTAATCTTACTGCATCCATGTTGTATCCTGTACTTGTACCTCTAGCATTTGTATGGGAAAAAGTTAAATCTTAGTGGGTTTTGATATTCTTTCTTGCTGTATAATGCTCCATGTGTATCTTAGCTTGCCTCTTCAAATGCGCTATACAAAAATCTGTGATGTATTATTTCATTTAAATTCTTGCATTTCATTATATTTATAGAATTTGCAGATTTTTGTACTGTTATTAGTTAATACAGTTGCCTTTTTGTAATGGCAATTAATTTATATTACAAAAGTTTGTATCTTTACTGTAGTTGAAAGTATTAGTTAACTGCCATATTGTCTTGACTTTATACTAAAAATACAGTGTCTATACACAGAAGTTGACCCGCTCAAGTGGACAACTGCTGACGTGAGGAACTTGTACTGTTTGTGATTTATACATGATTTCCACTATCAAAGAAAAAAAAGAGGAAAAAAAAAGAAAATAAACACTGTGTAGGGTTGAGTTGCTAAGTTTGGATTTCTTGAGTAGTAGCAAGTTTGGGAGTATGGCGTATTACCTTGATTTGGAATCTTCAAAATAAATTATTTATTCCTAGATTAATATACATATTACTGTATAATCATTTCTAAATTATACGTAGTTACACATTTACACACACATATATATAAAATATAAAATTGCAAAAAATTGGCCGATTTATTTCCACAGCAAGTTGTTATTACTCTGGAAATATGTCTAAAAGATATTGCAGGTGTATTGGTGGAACAAAGATTGGAATAATCTTTATGCAGTTATTTCATAATGTTGAACTGATGGACATGTTTATATGACTACAATTTATTTTTAAATAAAATGGCATGGCAAAGTACATATACCAAAAAAAAGCTACAGAAATTGAGCAAAGGAAAATACTGCAGGAAAAAATAAAAGCTTGCTGAGACAACTCAATATTATCCTGTCAAACACTGTTTGAGTAGAAGAGACTCTCACAACAGTTCTAACAGTTGATGGAAGTACCGCACTGCTGAGCTGGACTGGAGTTGCTGATTCAGCTACTGAGGTATGCTTTTTTCATTTTATTATTATTAAATCTGCCTCTTACCAACACTAGGATGGAAATGAAAGATCTGTAAACTCAGAATATTTTTTTAGTTCTTCTGTTTCATATAGGAACTGAAAATCTCTTAATCGTGCCTCGACTCTTTTAAGAATTTTCATTAGCTCATTAGCCCTTTGACCTAATAGTTCAAACAAATAAAAACATCTGTTTGTCTCAGCTGTAGGGTTAGTCATCCAGGACCTAGGTTAACACGAGGATGAGAGAGAGTCTTATGTCCTACGTAAGAACAAAACCCATATATTTTTCAGTATCTGCAGTTGAAAAGGACCCCTGAAATCAAGTAGGGCTGGTGAACTCTGTTAGGTGAAAAGCCTGAAAAAGATCATTACCCTTCTCAATCCTCAGCCCTCATGGGTGAACTGACTAACTTCTTTGTGTACGTTGGACTGAACATCAGGTCTAATTTAACTAGTTCTGAGACATTTACACATAGTGCTCGCTGCTTATAATGTATTTTAGCTTTTATCACAGCGATATTTAGAGAAGCCAAAGTATGCTGTATATATTGCTTGTTCATTCATCAGATTTCATAGGAAAATGTAGTATGTGGTATTCTGGTGGGTTTTGATGGAATATATTCAAGACAGCCTTGTTTGGGGAGTGTATGTTTGTGCATCAAGCATGTTCAGCACTTCTATTTATGATGTCTTAATTATGCCTTAATTTTTTAGTCACTTAAACTGGCTAGAAAAGGCAGATATTCAGATGTGAATAGTGGTGTGAACGATAGTCTGTGCAGCTGCAGTTACCTGTGGCAATAAGGTGGGGAGAAGAGAAGAGAGAGATTTTAATCATCTGGTTGTCAGGTTTACAGTAAATGCAACAAAAGTGTTTAGCAAAAGGTCCTGTGCTGGTCTGCGATGATTATGGAAAATTAAGAGTTGAGGGTGTGAAGAGGAGGAATGGCATAATGCTTGCCCAGCCATACTACTATTATGGGAATAGAGGGACTCATTGCCTGAAAATAGCCTGGTTTTGGTAAAGACCATATTTGTAATGAAAAGCTGTTGTATAGTTAATTTCTAAGCACAGAAACGTTTCCTTGTGAAAAATCTATACATATATTTGAGAACCTGCCCACATGCTAATAAGGAAGAGGCATGAATTGTACCTACTATGCTTGTGGGCAATGGTTGTTTCAATTCGCACTATTAGATTGTGAGCTAAAACTGACAAAAAATAAAACCAGCAATCACAGCATTTCTTTTTTACCTGGCACCTTGAAATAGTGAAATGCTGTTGTTCATTTTTATTATTATGTCATGTAACTGTAATTTATTGCATTTCAGTGTGCACTGGAAAGTATTTGCATGTATTAAGTAAAACAAGACAAAAATAAATCCTTTTGTGGTTTTGCAACTTCTGTGTTGGAAGAACTGCCCTCTTTCTAAGGAGACAGTTACGTTGGAGTACAGAAGCCTCATATTATAGCTTTGTTATAAGTTACTGCTAACTGAAATGCTAAATCTTGGAAATCCCAAACAAAAGATCTGGTACTCTCTAAAGGCATAGTCCCCAAAATAGAGTCGAGGAGACAGCAAAATCATGACTTGTATATGTATGTTGCAAAACTGAAGCAAGTGTAATGGCCTATCACATAGCAAAGGACTTGGTATTTTAACAATGTGACACTCTTGGATTTGGAAGGTTGATAGATTTTTCAGGATCAAAAGGGCATTTCGTAAAAAGTTTAATTTTATGGTAGGTTATATTTTGGTCCTGTCAACTTTGACACAGTCCCTTTAAAGCAACAATTCCTGCTGTGTGTTAAGGTTGGCACTCTAAAAATTTCTTCTATGGAAATTAATCCATTCTGCATTCTGTTAGCACATACAAAAATAGCATTTCCTGTCCTGTGTCACCTTATTTTGTTTACCTGAAAGCACATACATTTTCCACTAATACACATCTTGTTATTTTTGAAACAAAAGCTTCATGTACAGCTTATAGTAGGCGTTGTTTGCTGCCATGTTCTACAGCATATCCTCAGAGAAGCTTATGCACCCAAATTACAGTGTTATTGTATACCTTTCAAAGACCTCATGTCTGCCAGTATCAAGATTGTGTAATTTTAGTGCTTATAACAACAAATGTCTACTGGCAAAACTATATCAGAATTATTTTATTATAGCACTCCCATGTATGATGTCTTTGTAAGACCTAGAGATTCAAGATGTGAATGGGATTGTACTATTTAAAAATAATGCCGATTAAACTGCAGTATCTGGGAAATTGCTTTTTTATTTAACAGTGGAATGAACAGTGCAATCTCATTGCCTCAATATTTACCTTGCAACAGAGTAGAAAAGAGCACACATGGTCAATAATGTAAATTATAACAGCCTTAGCCCATCTTTACTAAATTGCTTTGTTTGCCATTGAGATAATTGTAATCCTCTCTGATTTATACGCGTGTGTCACTTGAAAGCCTTCCTTCAAGGATGTGAAACTAAGGTTAATTTAAAAAGGAAAATGCTAATTGCCTTTTCTAAAAATGTTTTTTGTGCATGATTTGCAGCAGTGTGACTGATGCAGAAAAGTTCACTGTTTACCTTTAAAATATAGAGCATGACCTTTTGGTTACAGTAAATACAGTACTGCAAGTCTGCTAAAGTCATCACATATACTAAAGGTATTGAGACCATTTACCTCACATTCCTCCTTACCAGCTTCCACAATTAACATGATCCACAGCTGAAAAAATAATTCTAGTTGTCAGTGATAAATGGGGTGAAATCGTCAATCAGTGAAGTCGACAGCATTATTTTAAAAAGATATTGCAAACAAATGTTTACCCAAGGATAGCAGTATGTTGCTGAGATTTTGTTCCTGGGGGTTCTCTCATTTCATTCACATGGCAAACTGACTTTAGTGCTCACTTTCAGACTAAAGAGAGCTTCTTTTGTTTTGTTTTTTTTTTTCTGTAGCAGGAAGAATACCAAACACTCGAGTACCAAAGTCTTTAGCAGAACCAGAAACATTCCTGGTAGAGATCTGAGACAGAAATTTAGCTTTTTGTGTGTTTCTTTTCTTTTCTTGGTGTGATGTGCAGACCTGAGGTTTCAGTTCAGGCCTCTCTCCTCTCAGAGGTGCCAGTAATAAGGAGTCCACTATTATGGGCTATATAAATACCTTGCCTATTTTTAGCGCTTGCTTTTGATCTCTGAAGAATTTTAATTTCAAGGTCAGATGTTGTGTGGTGGTTTGATATGTAGATGTATTGGCGACGTAGACATTAAAGAAAATGCATACAGTCTATAAAGAAGATATCTCTCGTTTTCTCCATTCCCAGTGCTGAGGAGAAATGTTCCATAAAACTGCTTTGGGATGGTGAATCTTGTTCCAGTTGCTTGTGAGAGATTCAGCAGGCGGTTTTGCCTTTAGGTTTGGGTCAAATCAAATGGAAGAGAGACTGTTTCTTCTAAGTTTGGCATTTTATACTACCTGGATACGGGTGATTAGCATGTTCTCAAGCACTTCATCTGTGAGAACCACTTCACATCAAACCTGATCGAGGCTTGAAGGAGGTGGTCACTACTAATCCAGGTTTCCAGTTACTTATTTGATCCTTTTAATTCCTGCCTGCATGTAAGGTTTAAAAAACCCCTCGTTGTTCACACTTGTTTACACATCTGTCCTGGATCACGCAGGTGTGCCCTTGGAGTGATTCTTGAGGCAGGTCTGGAGTTCCCCTTGCACTTGAAAGGATCAGTTACTTCCCAGTTGTCTCCAGATGGGACAGTGTGTTGTGGCCTCACTCTACCAGAGTGTGCATGAAAACCCATTTCTCACCGTCTTTGGCATTTCCATATTTGCATATTTTGGATGGGAACTGTGGTTCATGCAATAACTTGACTTTGATTATGGGTTTATCTTTTAGTAAAACAGACTATTACAGGAGGACTAGCTCTGAGGTCCTGTTTTATGATTAAAATTACAGGTTACAGTGAAAATAGTAAGTAGAAAATGTAGCTGTTAGTCAATGGGTTTGAGTATAATGAAAAGCCAAGATCAAGGGTGTCCTTGTCCAGCTGACTGATGCTGAAAATGGGCTCTCATTTGCTCATCTTGGAATTAAACTAGAAAAAGTTGCCAAGAGTAGACATCATCCAGTTCAGCAAGAGGGATGCAGAAGGTTAGCCTAGTGTAATTGGAGATACAAGCCACCATTGCAAATGGCACTGAGACCTCTGTCTCTCTGTTGGGAAGCAGGGATAGCCATCTGCCTGAACCCATGACCTGTAGACCATTAGATATGTAACATGTCCACCACAGAGCTGAGGGAAGACACAAGTTTGAGGAGATACTGATAGCGTCTTCACCTTGCCAGGCCATGCCAACCAACTCTTCCTCCAGAGAGGGGTTCCAAAGTCCGGTGGCCACTGTCCCGGCAGAGCCCACCGCTCGCCAGTGATGTGCCTCGAGCGCAGGAGCCCTGCCTGACTTGTTACAAACCACACGGGGTTCAGGAGCCACAAGCCAGCCATGCCTGGGTTACTGAAAGAAGCACTTTTCAAGACGGTGAAAGAAATACTGAAATGGGAAAATCGGTAACGGTGGCGTGCCTCCACACCTGTCATGCTCTGTTACAATTTCAGTCTTTGATTGTTGGTCCCATAAAGGTGTCGGGTTTTTCATGTTATTAAAGCAATTACAGTTATTATACTAAATTTGTCCTTTCTGAAGGGAGCAAGAACAAATGAGGGAGGATTTGCATACAAATTGAGCCTGGATGTGGGGGGAAATCACAGCAGGCCTGCTCAGCAGACAGATGAGGCTCTAAGGAGAGATTATAAAGGAGTGCGGGCCGGAGCCACCCTGGTTTGCAGCCCTTTGCTGGTGACCCTTTGAGGAATGTGTCCCTAGTGTCTGGCAGATGCGTTTGAACGAGAGACAGTTTGGCGCACTGTCATCCCGGGCAGATCAAAGCCCGCTCCTCGGCCGGCCTGAGGAGACATGTGGAAGGCCTCCCCTCCCCCGGGCAAGGCCTTTCCCCGGCGCCTCTCCGTGCTTCTCGGAGAAGTGCCTCCGTGCAATGGTAGCTGTCCCGTCCCCTGTGTCACCCCGCTTTCGGGTGCACCGACTCGCCTCAGTAGCAGGAGCACACACACACACACCTCCCCACACCCCCCCTGCGAGCATGGCGGCATCCCCCTGGGAGCCAGCGAGCCAGGCCCCTGGGCGGCTGCAGCAGGGCTGTGCCGTGTGTCACGGCCCGGCAAGGGCGTCAGCTCACCAGCGCACATGTTTGTGGTTCAGAAGAGCACAGCCAGGCAGAGATTTCAAAAGCTGGTTGAAGTGGTAATAGCATTGGCTTTTGGGCATGGGAAGCCATCTGCAATGTCCTGGTTTCTTTACGCAAGGTTCCCCTTCTGTTTCTAGGGTCAGGGAGAGGATGCTTTTCGCTCACAAAAAGGCTATCAAAAACATAGGAAATACATTGATTTATTGCCTGGGGCTGAGTTTTATACCCTGAGACACTGCCAGAGAAGGAGTGCCCCGTGAAGACTGGCCGTGTGAAGGGCACACGAGCGCGTGGCCCTCTCTGGTGACTCAAAGAGCTCAGAGCTCACACGTTGTCACCGACAGCATGACAGCTGCTGGGAACTCCCTGCTCACCAGCATCCTGACGTGATACAGCCTGTTGACTTCAAAAGCGAGCATTGGTAAAGGGAGAAAATGCAGATGGGAACAGTGAATTCTTCGATTTTAGTCCTGTCTCTGGACCTTGCTTCCTTGACTGTCTGAGCCTCTCCATGGATGTGATACTGTTTTGCTGCTGCTTTGAACATAGATATGTGGCTCTGGGGGTGTGTTACCTTCTGTGAAGCACTTAAATACAGCAGAATGTGGGATTCTATAGTGGCTATGGGGCTCATACCTTTACATGCATGTAAAGATATAGCCTGTAAGCTTTGTGCTAGACACTTTCCACCGAGAGAAGTAGAGAGAGGTTTCTAAGTACTTTGGGTATTCCACAGCTGCCTCTTTAAAAGAGAAACTGCTGGGTAATATGGAAACTAGAGGTTTTGCCACTTCAAGCAATCAAATTTGGGAAAGTTTATGGTCGGGTTTAAATGTTGAAAATTGATTCCTTTGTTAGGTTTGGACTAGTTTCAGCCCAGCAAGCCTGGTAGTGAGTAACTGGTGTGTAAATTTATTTTCTGATATCACTAGTAGCTCAATAGTGTATCTGCAAAATACATTACTTTTACAAATGAACCTTTGGATCATTAGGTTGTCCTCACTGACACAGCCCTGGAACACACTGTTTAAATAAGGAAGGATACTGTTATACTTTATTTAAAGTAATGTCATTTAATGCTAAATGAGATACTTTAAATTCCTGTAGATGTAAAAGAATGCAGTTTCGCTTTTTTAGGGAAAAAAAAAACAGTTTTACAGTTGTTTTTATAAGTGGAAGAATGTTCTGTAGTGGTGTATCTTCATGGGTCAGCATTTTCAATTGTATTATAGGGCAGCAATGAAGTTGCTTTCCTGACTTAACATTTACAAATTTAGGATAGCAAAACCAATAAAAGTATGTTGCATTTTTCATTAAAATTTAACTGGCAACAGCCTGTCTGCTTGAAGGTACATATTACTTTTAAAAAAGTCTTTAACAGTAACAAGTGTAGCAGATACCCTAAATTAGAACATGCGGGTGATGCTGGATCATCTCTTTAAATATTTTGAAGAGTTCCCTGGGTTTCAATGTCAGACCTGTTTCAACTGTAAAAGAGTAACTGGTTAGAGTATGAGCTACCAGAGTCGTGGCTATTGCTGAGTATCTACAGCTTGACGGTGACAACGGTTCTGCCTTTCAGTCATGGTTCAAGACTGATCCAGAAATATTAATTTATTTCTATAGTTAAATCAATTATATAGAAGTTACTCTCTGGGCATTCAAATACAGGATTACCAGCTTTTTACTTGGGTATCTTACTCCATAGCTGCAGAAGCAATAATTTCCTTTTTTGCACTATGCCTTTTAAATTTGAGAAAACAACTGAAAAGATAATGAGGCAGGAAAGCTAACTCTCCTCTTCCAGGCAATGAAGAGAAACCACTTGGCAGGTAAAACATCCTGCTCTAGAAATCCTGGTGGACTCATTGATTTACAAAGATCTATTCAGTTCTCACAGTTATTAAACTAGAGGTATTAAGATTTGGAGGACATCACCAACTGGTCTTAGTCACAGTGCAAGTAATCAAATTTCTCCAGTGTTATATTTTTGCTGACTTTTTAAAACAAATAATTAAACCTTTACTTCTGACCACTCCATAGGTTAGTAACCTAATAGTAAAGAAAAAGCTCAAGCTTCTGAAATTCAGTCATGCTTGTGAATATATTTTTCTTTATAGTATTTGATACCTAAAGAATGCAGAAATACTTTTTTCTTTTTTTTAAATCAATATTTTAAAAATTTTTAGTTGCTTTATTCATTGCTAATTTTGCTCTGATGAGGACTTTTTCATACACAGAATAGAATAGAATAGAATAGAATAGAATAGAATAGAATAGAATTAGAATAGTTCAGTTGGAAGGGATCTACGGCAAACACCTAGTCCAACTGCCTGATCACTACAGGGCTGACCAAAACAGAAAGCATGTTCTTAAGGGCATTGCCCAAATGCCTCTTCACCACTGACTGGCATGGGGCATCGACCACCTGTCTAGGAAGCCTGTTGCAGCGTTTGAGCACCTTCTTGGTAAAGAAAGGTTTCCTCATGTCAAGTCTGCACCTCCCCTGATGGACGAGGCTTTGAGCCGTTCCCACACCTCCTGGCACTGGATGCCAGGGAGAAGAGATTGCACAATCATAGAGTCATGAAGGTTGGAAAAGACCTCGAAGCTCATCAGGTCCAACCGTCAGCCCATCCCCACCATGCCTGCTAAACCATGTCCGGAAGTGCCATATCTACAAGGTTTTTGAACGCCTCCAGGGACAGTGTCTCCACCACTTCCCTGGGCAGCCTGTTGCAAGGTTTTACAACTCGTTCAGTGAAGAAATGTTTCCTAACAGTCAATCTAAACCTCCACTGACACAACTTGAGGCCATTGCGTCTCGTCCTATCACTAGTTACTTGGGAGAAGGGACCAACACCTGCCTCACTAGAACCGCCTTTCAAGTAGTTGTAGAGAGGGACAAGGTCTCCCCTCAGCCTCCTCTTCTTCAGGCTCAACAATCCCAGTTCCCTCAGCTGCTCCTCAGAAGACTTGTGCTCTAGAGCCCTCACAAGCTTCGTTGCCCTTCTCTGGACACGCTGCAGCACCTCTGTGTGCTTCTTGGAGTGAGGGCTCCAAAACTGAAGACCGTACTCGAGCACCTCCCTTTGCACTTCCCCTCCAAAGGATGCCGGGCAGTGGGCGGGGCTGTGGCGCATGGGGTCCACATCACCCCCATGTCTCAGTGCCACCACCCGGCAACGCTGCAGTCACAATGGCCCGGGCCAGTATAAAGGGGACATCCTGCTGCTGGGGCAGAGCTGCCCGGGGGCAGCCCACAGATGTCGCAGAGGAAGTCCTTGAGGAGCCGACGCAATTACTTGGGGGGGGGCTGAGGGAGGAAGACTGGGGGAGGCTGGGCAACGCTACTGGAGAGGAGAAGCACCAGCAACACCTGGAGATGCCCGAGGCTGTCGGGCCTTTCCAGCTGGAGAGCAATGGCCAGAGCAAGGGCATTCCTTCTGGAGGAGCACTGCAGAGCTCGCTGTCCTCATCCCCTGCGGAGCCAGAGGCAGCAGCCGTAAGAACGGGGATGCAGAGGTGTTACCAGGGGTGCCAGTGCTTTGCAGCAGCCTCTGCTGTCCTTGCCTGGCATGGCAAGCATTCTTGCCAGCAAGGTCGATCAGGCAGGCGGCATTTGGCCACCCCAGGAAGCCCCAGGGATGGCTGCAGGTTGAGGGAGAAGAGGGCTCAGGCATCTGCTGGGAGGCGGGAGCAGGCTGTGGGACCAGGAGGCAGGTCTTGCTGCCATGCTCAGGGAATAGCCGATCGCCAGCGCTGGGGTCAAGAAGGAATTTTCCCCCGGGGTGGATTGGCACTGCTCCCCGGGGGCTTTTTGCCTTCCTCTGCAGCATGGAGCAGGACCACTTGTCAGGGCAGGGCTCCCCTGGTCCACTTTGGCTAGGTTACTGCCTGCTACTCATGCACCACGGCGATGGCCTCTTGTGCCCTGCAGCTGGGGGGAGGAAGGCTTTTATTCCCCCAAGGTGGCCTAGCAAGTCTCCGTGGGGGTTTTTTGCCTCCTCTGCAGCACTGGGCATGGCCCCTTGCCAGGGCTTCTTTGGCCCATTCTGGCCAGGCACTGGCTGCTCCTGCTTCATGAAGGTGGCCCTCGTGCCCTGCATCCGGGGGGAGGCAGCTTTCTACACTCCCAGGGCGCACCTCCATGGTGGCCCGCGGGGGTTGCTACCTGTCCTCCGCAGCACTGAGCACAGCCCCTTGCCAGGGCTCCTCGCGGCCATTCTGGCCAGCTTCTTGCCTGTGGTTCTTGCACCTCCAAGGCACTACTTGTGCCCTGGCTCTGTCGGGCTCTTGTGCCCATGGCGGGATTGCAGCGGAAGCAAGCGCTGCTCTTCTGCCCTTGGCTCCGCTTCCGCAGCTGCCCTCGCTTGGGCAAAACAGCCTGCGCTTGCCAGGGCCCCAGGCTTGCTGCACCAGCAGCAGCTGCAACTTTGCGGCTCTCCCTGCATGCAACGCATGCGCAGGGCAGGCACGGGAGCGCTTTCCATGCATCACTGGCCGAGAAGCACAGCGCAGCAAGTTTGGGAAGGCAGAAGGGATGCTCGTCGTTGATGCCTGTCCGACTTTGGAAAATACCCCACGGTGCCCCACACTTCCTCTTCTTCAAAGGTCTTTCGTGGACACTTGGTCCTGAGCCTCATCCTTCAAGTGCTCACTCTGCAGGAAACAGGGAGCGCTTAGCCTCTCTCCTGCTGCTGTTCCTGCTGCTGCTTTCTGCAGCTGTGGGACTGGCCTTTGCCAGGCTGCAAGGCATGCTTTTCCCAGCTGAGCTGAAGAATGCATCAGCCTGCTCCTGGCTACACACCCGCATTGCGTTAATGCATTGCGTTAACCCATGAAACACCTCAAGGGAAAAAAGGGGTTCCCGGCTATGAAGGTAACGAGGCTGACAGCTCAGATGAAATGCCTCTATACAAACGCACGCAGCATTGGAAACAGGAGGAGTTGGAAGCAATCGTGCTGCTGGAAAGCTACGACCTGATTGCCATCACGGAAACTTGGTGGGATGAGTCCCACGACTGGAATGTGGCTCTTGATGGCTACAGGCTGTTCAGAAGGGACAGGCGAGGAAGGATGGGTGGGGGCATTGCCCTTTACATCGAGAAAACATTACAGAGTGAAGAGCTGTCCCTGAAGAATAACCACGAGCAGGTCGAAAGCTTATGGGTAAGAATCAGAGAGAGAGGCATCAAAGGGAACCTAGTGGTAGGTGTCTACTACAGGCCGCCAGATCAAGAGGAGCTGACAGATGAAGCGTTCTTCCTCCAACTCCAGGAGGCTTCGCGCTCGCAGGCTCTTGTCCTACTGGGGGACTTCAACCACCCCGACATCTGCTGGAAAAGCAACACGGCAAGCTGTAGGCAATCCAGCAGG
>Ga0065711_1033051_pt1 | contig 26193 bp, 11 predicted proteins | sample Hoacrofraction12_FD_59098 | JGI IMG/M metagenome (GOLD analysis project Ga0065711, IMG submission 59098) | Hoatzin crop microbial communities from Cojedes, Venezuela - Epithelial fraction 12 v2 (version 2) | ecosystem: Host-associated > Birds > Digestive system > Esophagus > Crop | place... | reverse complement strand
CTTGAATGTTTCCAGGGATGGGGCCTCCACTACCTCTCTGGGCAACCCGTTCCAGTGTTTCACAGCCCTCATTGTAAAGAATTTCTTCCTTATATCCAGCCTAAACCTACCCTGTTTTAGTTTAAAACCGTTACCCCTCGTCCTGTCACTGGAAGGGCAAACTGCTTGAGAAATAGGTTGCTTTTAGGTACAGCATAATAAAGTCCACAGAAGGAGGAACTTGATCAATGTGAAGAATATCTAGTTCTGGTAGGATGTTGTCATGTGAGAAGTCATGGTGTGTCACTGGCTGCAGATGGGATCAGAGCTAGGACAGGGCACAGTAATTCTGAGAATCTCAGGAGGTGTCCTGAACTCATATTGAGTAAATTGCTGTTTCCACATAAAAGAAGTTTAAAGGATGTAACCCTCCGTCTGTGCACTGTGGCTGGTGTTTGTATTGATTTTGGCTGAGGACATGGTGCAATCTTTGGATCAAAATAGATTAGATAAATCCAGTTCAAGGATAAATATTGTCAGTGAAAGACAAATGTGCCTCATGGTGTTTGTCTTTCTCAAAGAGACAATATTTTGCTTAAATATTAAACAGAAGCAGGGTTTGAACTGCAGGTTGTGTTGTCCTCGCCTGTGAATGACAGCCTTCTCAGGTCTTTACCTAACTTTTTTGCATGTGGGAATAAATATTGCTCAACAAACTAAGTGGATTTGATCTCATCTCTCAAAACATTAGGAGCGACCATTGTCTGGGTGGTGGGAGAAGAGCTGTGTCAGCCTAATGATGGTGTCATCACAGTATAAAATGTCCCTGAACAAGTGTGGACACAGTTTCTGCTGTTAACCACCGTGGAGCTAGAGTCACCTTCCAAGAAGGACAGAAGAGAAAGAAGCATATTTTTAGATGGACATGGTAAATTTATGAAAGATAGATATTTATTAGATGAACACAAGAACAACTTGGCCTTTTTCCCCTGAAAATAACAGTAAGGACTATTTTTTTCACAGGAGCTTCTAATTTCCGTGTGCATTTTACATGCAATTTACTTGCATCCTCTCCCTTTTCTCTCTTTCCCTTCTCTGCTACATCTGTATTAGAAGTCTTCTCTCATGGTAACGACACCTTCCAGGTTTATTTCTTATGTTCCTAAAATTTCCTTATAAGTGACCTCTTCGTAAAACATTAAGAAAAATTTTATTAAGGTATACACCATATCATATGTCAAAAAGTTAAGAAGTACATCACAGTTTAAAGAAGGAGCATTTGAGAGACAACTGTTAATTGGAAGTGATGAGGCTGAAATTAGAGCACGGATCTACAGCTGAATTTAGATGTTGTCTGTCTTGACAATACACTTTTTTTTATGTGTGTGTTTGCACTGTTGTCAAAATATTCACTTGTTTTCTTTACATTTTCAAAAATGGTTTCTCAGTTGATTTACTTTACCAACCATTACCACTAGGTGACAAATTACATTCTGAAAGGAAATAAAATGGCCACTACTATTTTGAATTTCACCTCATTACAGTCGTATGCTTATAAAAATTTACAAGTTCTTATTTGGATTTCTCCCAAGAAATCATAGCAATTTTATTTATACTGTAATATCCTTGTTATTTTTTCTGAGACCAAAAAAATATAATACACTGTCTACAAATGGTACTGAAAAAAATTAAAATATGATACATTAGTAATAATTTTAATAAATATCTATACTTTATGACTGGCCTATAATTTTATTCTGAAATATGATGTAGATAACAGCAAGAAAAGAAATGTAGTTTATAGTACACCAAGCATTGATTTATACTGGCTTTATGTTTTTCTGATAATATGTCAACTAAGCTCTAGACGCCATATGATGCATGAAGGAATGTCTTCTATTGCATCCTTCCTCTCACCCATGAAGTTTCATTTAGTTCATATAAATTACCAGCTTAGCTCAAGAGGGTAGATGTCGTGTGACAAAATGGCCCAGTGCCTAGAAGGAAAATAACAATAATTACAACAATAATGCAAATAAATTCAATTTTACTGTTAGTCAAAGAACCTGATTCTGCCAGAGTTCTGATTCTTGAATCATCCTGTGAATGCATGTCAGAGCAGTTGTTTTCACCATAAAAAGAGTTTAGATGGAGTCTAAGAAGTGGGTGCTCTGTTCTTAAGTAGGCAACATAATAAACTAGTTTGAATTATGTAGTTCTGTTGAAGGCAATTGGATTATAATGGGTTGATAGCCAAATGTTACGAGCTTAGCTCTGGAATTAATATAAATACTTACCTCCGAACTGGTGTAGAGCACTGAAAATATAAAACTGTGGTGCCTTAATGTCACCTATTTTACTGGTCTTCGTGTTTGCTGAGCAAGTTCGCCAGTATAATATTGTACCAAAAAAAAAAAAAAAGTATGTGAATAGTACCTTATGACAGAGACATTACTCTTTCCCCGGGGCAATGCTTACAGGCTTATAAGTCCTGAATATAAAGCTGAAAGCTGACAGCCCTGCCTAACTGAGCATCCAGGGCCCATGGTTCTTGAAGTCCAACTTAAATTTCTCATCCAAACCCAGCAAAGTGTTAAAATGTTTTATTATGGGTAGGAGGTGGGAAAGGTAAGATAGATAAATATTGCTCTGAATTTTGCTTTGAAATATGCACCAGAGCAGCTCAGGAAACTGTGTGTGCCACTCACGAGCCACAATTTAGCCATTTCTGCAATAAGGTGCTGTGCCTGTTTTGCACTCAAATAGAAGGCAGTCTGGGAAACCTGAGCAAAAGTAATGAAACTCTGAAAAACTGACCCAATAAAAGCGATTTGTACACCAATACATACACATAATACTTCACATATTTTTTATATAATTTTATATACCGATATGTACAGATTATATAATTTAAAATGTGTTAGAAAGAAATCTTTTTATGTACAATTACTGCGCAATACTTACGCTTGAAGAACTGTAATAACGTACAATACATAGGTGTTCTGGGCCAAACTAAGAGAAGTAAGTGTTATCATAGTGCACAACCTTGCATAAGAAATCACTAGATTTGGTGGGGATATTTATTTCAAGCACTACAGGAATTAAAAAATTATTCTTTAACATGGAGAATAAGTAATTCTGCCTATAAATCACTTTGAATAACCAAAGATGAAGACAGAATTTTTCTAAAATTACTCCCGAAATCTGTACGGAGTCTACCAAATGTTAGTTAATCTTTACTTTCTAATACTACACTGAAAAGAAGCATTTTAGCCAATTTGCTAAGTCACTGTGCAACCTAGCCCTTCATCCCCTTCTATGTTCACACAATTTCTTGAAATGTCTCTGTTGTGGCAGTCTCTTCTACTTTCAGCATTCATGTTTTGTAGAGATAGACACCTTCTTTAAGAAGTAGTTGAGATTTAGAAGATGATAGCAGGTACAGAGCTAGGATGCCAGAGACAAGGAAGTATTAAAGTAATTAGATGTCTAGAACCCTTCTTTGCAACTTCCAAGCAATAGTTCAGACAGCTTCCCTTATTGAAAGTTATTTTTTTTTTCTTTTGAAAGGATGAAATCTACAGCAAGTACACATTTTTCTGTCTCAGAAGTTTCTGATTGTTGTAGGCTGGTTTTTTTATGCAGTCCAGTATGGGATTCTGTAATGTTTTGCTTTAGATTATATTACTTTTAAGTAGAGCCAAAAAATTTGCTGAGAGCTACCGTGTGGTACCAACTTGATTGTTACAATACTTAAAGATACTATTGCCATTTCCAATATTCCATTATGTTTTCCTCCTAAATTCCTGAGTGTAATCTGTGATCTGGTAAAAGAGTGTATTTCCTCAAAGTTTCCTGTAAAGACTATCACTGTTCTTTCTGTATGGTATTCAACGACTCCTTGTAATACACTGAATCTACTCCTCTGTCTATTCAGTCATGCTAATGTGTTAAAACACACAAAGATATACTTATATACACAAATGACAAATCTATGAGAATCTGTTATGTTACAGTAGGCATATTCTCCCTCTCCTTAATAAACCAGACCTCAAAATTATACTAGGCCAGCCATGGTTAAGATACATGTATCTGAATTTCTAAACAGAAACACAATAGAGATTAGAAGCAGAAAGAAATGGAAGAATATTTTTTAAAAGAGAGCCTGGAATAAGCCAAAGAGCTTGTTGGTGTTCCAGGAAATGTGATAATTTGTGCCAAGTCCTGCTTCAGTGAATGAGGCTCTCCAGCTTTGGTGGCTGAGTCTATCTGTAATACTTTTTTCTATTTTCCAATATATTGCCTTCACAGACAATAGCACTGCAATTTGTGCATATGTGCATGTGTGCATATATAGGGGGTGGGTGGAGCACCTAAACAATAAATTTTATATGAGTATCACACAAATTGTCTCTTCTACATAATGTATAAGTATGTGTTACATTATATATTTATACTTATATGTAATATGCATTTTTGTATAAGATTTTTTTTGTGTCTGGAGCATTCTGTTCAAGGCTGTGCTAGATTCCTTTAATAAATTCTCAGTTAACACTAGACTGACACTGAAGAAAACATTTGTATGATAAAGGATAACCATGTTTCACAGATTTCTCTAATGATATAAGGAAAATAAGAATTACATGGAAATGTGTAATGAGAGCACAACCTCAGTTGTAACCACTGAGAAGATCAGAAGTTTAAGGCACCAGGGAATGCTTTCCATAAAATTCCGTAAGATACTGAAATTATAAAAATTTTAGGCTGCTTTAATTTTTTAAAAAATTCATTAGATTATGCTTACTTTTTGGTTATTATGGGTACAGCTATGAATTTCCTGTGTCATCTGATGTGGCAAGCACTGAGACGTGCAAATGGAAGTTGAACTTTCATTCTGCTATTCTCCCAAATCAAGGTTTTCTAATGCTTCTACAAAGTGAAGGTAGATGGCAGATATCATTTTATTTTAGCTAAATAGATTATGAACAAATATTAAGTACATTTTTTAGCTTACTTTCTTTTAAAAAATGTGTATTTTTTGTTGCAGTTTTATTTGTGAGTGCCTTTTTCCACATGCACCTCATGATCTTTTACTGTTTGTTCATATAAAGATGAACTAAAGCAGAACCACACTTTTTTTTTTCAACTTTGGCAACAGATGAAGGAATAGTCCCACACTGTCTCTAATATCCTTGTCATTTCTAGCCTTCTGTCGCGGCAGAATATTCTGTGATTTCCATAGTGCCTTCCCTATATTTTGTAGTCACCCTTCTAATAGTTTTTCATTCTTTTATAGTACCAGTTGTGCCTGTGATTAAGATCGCTCTAGTCATTTAAGCAGTTAAACCTTAATGATGGCCTGTTTGAAGACGGTCTCTTTTTACTCATTTATGGGGACTGCACTACCTTTTTTACCTTGAAATATCAAAAGGTGTGTCCAAACTCAATGGAGATCAATGACTCATTTCCTCCATATCTGAATTGCTCTAGGATTTTCCCATAAAACATCTAACAAAAGTAGTTAGCATTGCCATTCTGAACACAAACTGCTTGGGAAGAACTCCAGTAAAAGCAACCTGCAATTTTATTTAGACAACTAAACTGTTGTGTATCACTTTCCACAGTGGATTTTAAAACCTGTGTCTATCTGTAGATGTGCTGTTGTTGTTAACAAAACTCACTGAATTACTCATGAAGTGATTCCCTGTTTTCTGTCTTCACCTCATCTTACCTTGCCCCACAAGGTGTAATGATAGGAGGATAAAACTGCTACTGTATCTCACCTCTCCCCTCTCACAGCATAACACTGGCTACACAGTGCTTTGTCCTCTTCCAAGATCTTTTGGGGAACAAAGTGTTTTTGTGCTAAGTATGGCTATTTTTTGTCCTTTTGGCATATAGAGTATAAATATTATTCATAGAGTGCTCAGAATAGGTGAGCTATTTCTCAACACAAGGAGAAATATGATCTTCAGTATTGCCTAAAAATACCTAATTGGAGTATTTATTGAATGCTAGTTCCTGAACATGTTAAACATTAACAACTCCAAGTGTCAAATGAATATTTTACTGTGAGCTTTGCAGGATTCTGAACTGAACAGAAGATTGTTACTTAATATGACATAGCTATACAGTAATACCACCTTGTTTCAGTGGCCACCTTTCAAGGGTGATCTTTCCATCACTGAAGAGGTTGAAAACCCAATGACATAAAGAGGCAATATTATATTCTTTAGAATAGTTATTTTCACCCATTTAATTACATTCTTTTAAATTGCTCTAAAAAGCTAGAAGAAATTTTGTATTCTCTTGTATCCTGCTATATGCCACAAAATAATAAAATACTTAAAAAACTGCAAGGTAAGATGTCAGAATTTTATTTTACTTTATTTTATTATTGTCCTGATATTAGTTATTATTTTATAATTTACAATATTATCTATTATCTAATGCATACAGCTGTACATGTTTATAAATTATTATTTTATTATTATTTATTTATTCTTTGCCACTAATTAAAAAGTGCTAGAAACATATGCAATAGTTAAAATAAAAGCCCCACAGTAAAATCTTCGTCAGTTTACATTTATACAGATGTATGTGCATGTGTGTGTATTTATGTATGTATCTCAGTCATGTTATAAAGAATTTCCATGAAGGAGTGTTAATTACACTGGGATCTCATGATAGTTGCAGTTGGACACATGCTGTGAGATAGCCAAGGTCTGTGACAGACTGATGATTTCCCCACGGAAATGCTATTAACTACAAATATAATCCAAAAGGGCAACTAGTTCACACAAGTACAGCTGGATTTCACTTAGCTGGCGAATCACATTTTCGCACCTCTCAGTCAGACTGTCCGTGTCCTTTTTTGAAACACAAGTAAGCATGTTTGCAGGTTTTCTGCCAGAGCAGTCTGAATGTTTTTGCCTTTTAATTAGCTGGAAGAACTGAATATCCATGCAGAAAATCTGAAACTTAGTCTAGAGTAAGACTGCATTGAGTAGTTGTATACAATCCTGTATAATTAATGTTTATGTCCTATATTCTTTTTTTTCTACCAGCAGTAGTAAGCTTTTTCATATCTGGGCTCCTTCTAAGCAAAAGCTCAGGTCAAAAAGAACTTTAGCCAGAATGGTAAGTGAAAAGCAATATGTTTCCTAGGAATTAAACCAGCAAATGACTAAACTTTAAGACCCATCTTATGTATCCTCCTACGATTTATAGCAAGATAGCATGTCCTATGTTCCATGGCAAAGTCATATTGGGCTTTAAAAGGAGAAACAAGCTCTCTGGTCGTGGTTTTCTCAGTCTTGTCATCCGTGTGCCAGTGTTGACACACAGGTGGACAAATCTCTCTTATTTTTACTCTGTGCCCAAAGGCAGAACGTAAGAATAGAGAAACATCAAGCAAGAAAGAATAAATGAGACTGTTTTCTGCTCAAGGTCTTGGGTCATATCAAGTTTTTTATCTTTTTGACATTCTTGATAAAAAGCAAAAAAATGCAGTTTAGTTTTTTTTTGCACAAAAAGCTGCTAAATGATTCTTTCCAGGTTAGGGACTGTTGCTCAAGGAAAGTTTTTATTTTGGTCACTGTGCTTCTGTGCCATATTTTACTAATGACGTTTCATTCATTTGTCTACAATGACGCAGAAAATCAGAATGTGACTTTGGCAGATGGTGGCTGTTTCTTGCTCAGATTTTTTCTTATCCATGCAGTGTTGTTGTGATGAGAGTACTGCACTTTGATAAGACTGAAGATAGATGAAGAGAAAGTGGTTTACATTTTTAGTGTATCTTTTAAGAGAAGATTGAAATGCTTATGTGATAAAAGAATAATGTTTTCACTTCAGTCAAATTGCACTTTAATAAGTAGCAAGGCAAACAAGACTTGATATCTTCTACTTGTTGTCCTCTTTCTATAGTATTTAAAATTTTCTTAACTAGGAACCACTGAAAATGAAATCTTCGTTCCAAAAAAACCTAAATCCAAACCAAAGCATTAAACAAAGAAAACCAAAAAAGTAAAATAGGAAACTATTTTTGCTGAGTGGGGTAAAGGTGCTGTTCAATGTCACAGTAGCCAGTTTCTGCACTCCTCAGAAATCTGGCTGAGTTCTACACACTTACCATAAGTAACCATGCCAAAATGTAGGCAAAGTAATATTGAGTAGGAGTAAAGATGTAATAAATATGGATTAATGAGGTCCTTACCACAAAATTGCACAAGCTTCAAAAAGGATGATAAATTAGAGGATTCAGGAAAGAGCTATAACAGTTATCTGAGGTTAGAAAAAATATAATAAGAGACTCAGGAAACTTCAATACACTTTGTCTAATGAAGAGAAAGTTAAAATGTTACTTGATTTGGTCATGACACATCTATATGCAGAAGAGTCTTTTTCATATTAAAGTCTGCTTTGATCTTATAGAAAAAATAGCAGGATCTACTTTTGAAAAAAAAATGATTATTTTTTATGGAAATAAACTGCAAAGTTTTTAATAACAAAGTTCATTAAGTGGTTAATAGCTTTCATTGGGAATACAATGGGATTCTATCACTTGAATCCGTTAGATCAACATTAGGTAAATTCCTTAAAAGATATCCTAAGTATGAACTAGATGCCACGGGATGCATACTGGGCAGTGGTGGAGGGGTGGGAAGGAAGCAAAAAAATCCCAATCCCAAAAGCCAAACTAATGGAGAAAAAAAAAGGGTTATATGAATTGTATAAAACAGGGGATCCAGCCAGACTCCTAATAGCCTGTTTTGACTCCAAAATGTATTGTATACACCCAGGTTCAAAATTACAATGGCATTCTGAAATTATATTTCCATCGATTGTGTCAAAAAATAAAGGGAGTGATTTCTAGAATATAAAGTGTTTTGTTACTTCAAACTCTTGACAAGACAGAAAGAATAGTTCTTGCTGTAATCACCTCTTCCGTAAAGGTTGTTACCATTTTCACCAGCAATCTCTGGTTGATGTTTTTTATACTATTCTCTGGAAAGATGGGAAAGTAGGAAAAAAGATACTTTGGCTATTTCAACTGCCGTATCTTGGACCCAGTTGGGACAATACCTCCCCATACAGCAAATGTATTGTCCACCAAAACAGGATCACCTTTATTCACCTACAGTGTGACCTTTGGGACATAATCATACTTCCTGAGCTTGCTGTCCCACACAAATCTCTAACTTTCACAAGGTCTGGAAAGTCAGCTGGCAACTTGATGCTGACCCTTTGTGTCCTGAGGGTGAAGAGTGATATCAGTCACCCATGACCATGTTTCATCAACAAAGTCAAGGAAAATGTGTGAGCCTTTTCCCAGGACAGTACGGAAGTATCTGGTGTTCTTTACAAGTCTCCTACCAGCTTATGAACCTCAGAAGTTACTATTCCCTTTACCCTACAAGCTTCGCAGGGCACTGCATAAGCTTCATGGACACTGCAATAGTCTATGCCCACAGCTCTCATGTTACCACAGACTTTGACTTCTCCACTGCTGGGGACGGAGGCCAGGAAAGCATCCAAGATTCTCAGTCTTCATGGGTCTCAGTGTCTCTGCCTGATGGCAGATGCTGATTATCCATTTCAGGCGTGGGTCACCCAGATGTTTTACAACATTCATGCATCACGTGCTCCTTTCATTAGAAGCCCTGCAGATAATCATGGGTCATGCATGCCTTTGGCCTTCTGCAAGGTGGCAAACCTCACTAAACAGAAGATCTTAGAGTGGCAGTGCCATCAGTGTTGATCATCGTTGTCTGATATGCCTTCTACAGTCTCTGTGAAGGCAAGGGCAGGCTGTTCTAGGCAGAGTGGACACAAGAAGGTCAGACTCTCCAGCTCCTGCCTTCACTGTCATCCCAGGAAGTGGTGATAGAAAGTGGAGAAATGCATGAAGCCATCTGTGCCCATCTGGCTCAGCACTAGTTCCATCACAGTGCTCACAAACACTGTAGCAGTAATCCACCATGCCTTCATGCTCCAGTAGTGAAAAAATGGATTTGGCTTCTCTCACTCCATTTAAGCTCCTCACATAATTGCCAGCCCTCTCCACCCGCTCCTTGTGCTGTCTTCTTCAGGGATGCACAGAGTCTGATTGCAAGCATCCTCCAATGCTTCCTGTGTCTGCAGTCTCAGCTTGAGCTCTTTATACGGATTACGGCGACATTGTTTATTTGAATTTATTTCTCAGAGTCACTGTCCTTAAGAGCTGAAGACCCTCATCCCGTCAGTAGACACAGTTCTCTAATGTTGCTGTTTCTCTGTGCATTCTTCCCCCTTTCTGTCTCAGTGCTTTACACAGGCAAGGTCACAAAATATTTTCTCTTCTTTCCTCTGTCATAATGATCTTGCCTTAAGAGTACAGTAATCCCGAAAGTTTTTTACTCCTCCTCCACCACGGAGCTTTGGCTTTTCTAGCCAAAGCCCAAATTATATCCCTTCAATCAAAACTTTGGGGCTGGTGGTTGCTCTTTGTACAGAAACACCAAGCAAGAGATTACCTGCTGGTGAAGAGTGAGGTGCTTGAGAGAGAAGAGAAGCAAAGATCTCCCTAAAAATCTCCTTGTCCTTCTTCCTGTTTGAACCACTCCATTTTCTACATTTAATTGCTATCCCCTTAAATGTAGTCCTGCTCTGAACTATGCTTTCAAATTTCTTTGAGGGCAAACCTTAAAGACTTACTGAGTTACTTACAAATTACTTTACTCTCGCTGTCACCAGTAGTTGAAAGACAGCTCATATTGCTCACATCTAGCATGACTTTAACACTAAGAATTAAATAAACCTTAAATTTTAAGGTTTTTTTTTCAAAGCTGCTTAAACTGTAAATTTATATTCATAATTATGAAAATATGTTTATCTAAAGGTGACTTATATGCCTAACTGCAAGTATCTGAGTTTTTTGGAGAGAGAAAAAATGTCATCTGTCCTGAGAAGAACAAAACGTAGCACAAAATGAGCAGAATGCTTTCACAGCTCTGCAGAAAATCTTTTTCTTTTTCTGGATGGAAGTAATTTACTTTCCAATTAATGGAATGTTCAGGCCTAAGGCGATAATGGACTAATAGTCAAGATCCAGGTCATCAGATCAGAGAAGGAAGAATGTAACTAGAGGGGAAAGTTGTTCTAAGACAGTTTTTTATAAACAATTCTTGTAGGAACCATTAACATCTTAGACTACATATGAACTGTGGGACTCTGAGCAATTTTGATCGTCTTGTTTTGGCTACTGATTCCAACTGTGTCTCTGCTTCCTGCTAGTGAAAGGTCTTGGTGTACCCTCTTCCCCATTATTTGCCTTGGTTTCTGTGGGATGAAACATGGGACAAGATATATGGACCACGTTACACAGTCCAGTCCTTTTCTACCATAGAGCTACTGTCTTAGAACTCTCTTTGTAAACTGGTCAAACCCTGTCTTCGATATTGTAGGGATTTTTTCACTCTGGCTATATTGAAAGTGCTGCTCCAGAGCTCAATTGTTCTTTGAAAATCTGAATTTCCAGAGAAATTAAGTAGGAATCTACATTAATAAGTTGCTTTCAGAAATGCATTTCTGGCTTTTCTTTTTGACAGGGATTTCCTGTTACAAAAATTGAGAAAAACTGTCACATATCAAGTCACATGATACAAGTATTCAGTAACATGTATGTGCAGAAGTATCAGTTTACTCTGTCATGAACTACTTCCTGTTCCTTTGTGTTCTACCTTTCCTATCAAGGATTGTTTTGCAATAGTTAATCCCTTTTTGTGTTTTCTTTCTACATATGTCTGAACAATGTATGAAATTGTTCCTGTAAAGCATTGTCCGTCTTTTTTCATGACTATAGGAGTGTGCTGTTATATCCTTCTGTCACTGGTGATTGATAATAACGTTGAGATGTCCACTGCCACTGCTTGGTTGTGCACCTACGTGATATGAAATTGATGCATATTTTTTGTTTAGACAGATAGCTTTTCCTCAGTGGAAAAAAAAAAAGTTTGAATTGAACATGTTGCTGTAAGGCAAGAAAATGATTGATTGGGTGGATATAAAACAATTGGAAAGATGTGTGTCCTCATGTGTGTAATAGGTTGTGCCAGGAGCTGGAGTTGGGTAGGGAGAAGCAAGAGAGGATGAAAATGTGTTCTACTATCTGAGGTTTTTTTGCAACATTAACGTGAATGGAAAGGAGTCCTAGACAAGTAATGATGGACATAAGCTGTTACGTGACAATGGCTGGGAAGACTGTCTACTGAATATTTTTCAGATCACATGAATATTTTTGGTGAGAGGCTAACTTTTTTCTCTTTGAGATTCTTTATATACAATACCTCAGGTGGTCACTGACAATTTCTATCAGTCTTCTGTCCCAGTTAATTGCTACATTTTTTTCCTTACTTTCCTTGTCATAGGAAAATATATATTGTTACTGTCACATACATAAATTTATGAAGGAGATTTAGGAATGTTTATGGACAGAAATGTTAAAATATAGCATTGTAATTTTATTTACTAATATGTGTCAGCTTGGTTTTATATAAGCAGAAACGTTCAGACATTCTACCATTAAAGAGAGTTTGCTTTTAGTTTTATAACTTCCTCCAAAGCATGATGATAAGCAGCCACAAACACAGCCTACTCAGTCTCATTGATGATGGATAAAAAGTCAGAATTAAATTAAATAACCAAATAAATGATCAATGTGTGAGAAGAAGGATGAGGAAGGTGGTCCTCGGCTGCATAAAAAGTAGCATGGCCAGTGGATTGAGGGAGGTGATTCTCCCACTCTATGCATGTTATGACATGACGAAAATATTCAACATTGGAAACAATATAACAGTTTGTATGATGGCTAACAGTCTGGGAGTTTGAAACAACATTAATATTTGTACTGGGTTTAGGTGGCAAGGTTTTGGTAGTGGAGGGATAGTTTTGGTTTTGTTTCTCACTATCTTACTCTATTTTCAATTGGCAATAAATTAAATAAATCTTCCCCAAGTCAAGTCTGTTTTGCCCATGATGGTTTGGTGAGTGATCTCCTCATGGTTACCTCGCCCCATGAGCTTCTTTGTCTTATTTTCCCCACCTTTCCTGCTGAGTATGGGGAGTAAGAAAATGATAGGCATCTGGCAGCCAGCCAAGGTCAGCCCATCACACTTTTGCCTGGCTAGATGTTGAGGTTTTATAAAATACAGAAAACAACAAATGCACAATAATTCAAATCCAGAATATAAATATTAGCTCTGTTAAGTTCTGTGTTTATTGCTGAAGGCATGCAAGAAAAAATCTCACATCTCATAATTTAGATTAGTACTTCCATAGTGTGGAGTTAGGAAAAATTCCACATCATGCCTAATACTGTTTTCAGTAATTATGAACTCAATCTGATTATTTATGTGTGTATATGTATGTGCACAAATACAGACACATGTGTAAGACCCGGTACATACAACCTAGTCAAAGCTTCGAAAAAGAAGAGTGTGATATGAGTGAACTATTGGAGAGAGGCACAGAAATCAAATATCAGAGAAACGTCTGTCCCAGAATTAGGGCAGTACGATGTCTTCTGCAGACATTCCAGGAAACATTGTGGGCAACAGGATCACGGTGCAAAACCCTAAAGAGGAGTTTGCTCAGAAAATCACATGCTGGGAATGTGTTGGAGGTTTTTTAGCATGTTTTGTTTTCAGAGTGGGTAGGAACTGACATCTCTTGAACCTCCTGACTTTCATGTTTCTTTACTTTTGTAGCAAATAGGGAAGAGAAGTACTTCCTTGGGTTAGGCAAGAGTTGGTGGCCAGAGTACTCTGTCACAGCCAAGGAAGGATCTCCCAGCAGCTGCAAAATTTGCACAATAACTGGTCTTGGTAAATTGTCCATGTTTTGTTGTTCATGCTTTAGATTGCTTGGGTATCTTTGGCTGCTGTTTCACCTAACTTTCTTCTTTGAGCATTAAAAACAGTGAAGAGGTAATATGAGTCCCTCCTAGTCTATTGCCCTCTTTATTTCATTCAAATCTGGTATCAGAGGGATCATTCTGTATTCCAGAGAGGTTGCTAATCCACGCGCTCTAGTGAAAACTCTTTTTCTTTTCCTGTCCTGCTGCCCTGAATCTCTGAAGGCCTCCAGTGATCACACAATTCCCAAACCTATCTCACAGAACCAATCTTTAAGAAATCTGTTGTTCTTAATTATCTTGTCACGCTTTCACCCTTTGTCTCTAGGGCTGTAAGGATTGTTCTGCATCCTATCTGGGTGTCCGTATCTCTGGGCATCTTCCTCAGCCCAGCAGTGTTGCCTCTTCTGCATTGCAGCAGGAATCTGTCCATGTTGTTTGTACTGACAGGAGGTGCAAGTTTTCCTTAATTCTGCTAAAACCCAAGCCTGCGTCACATCTACAGTTCATACTCTGAAAACTCATATGCTTCTGTTCCTTTCAATGAAAATATTTCACTGAAGTTTTCATATCTATAGCTCTGAATATTTCTGAAATTGAAGTATGTTTTAAAGACAAAAGTATTTCCAAACTGAAAAGTATTCAGAAAGTTCAGAAATTTAGAAAACACTGATATTATATATTTTTCTAGTGAATGGATTTTTGTCAAAGCAAACAATTCAGAATTCACATAGCTTCACAAAATGTTGGTGGTGTTATATCCTATTTTTTACAAAGAAATAGGAGGAAACATAAGTCTAAGCTCTTCTTAATGTACAGATGTAATTTTTATATACATTCCTGAGAGGTGTTCTCAACATGTTCTAATGTTATTTCTATGTTTGTCAAGGAATATTGTACAAAATCTTGCTGATGCATTTAAACTGGGACCCTCTGTATTCTAATTGTGTTTCATCTGTATAACATAGAAGTGTTATCCATGAACTATCCACAAAATAGTCTTTTCCATTTTGATCATCTTCATTATAATTGCTTGTTAAACTTTGCCTTTTTGATGACAGTATAAAAAGATTTAGCTTCACTCTGTTGTATTGTTCAAATCTCAAAATGAAAAAAACCCACCAAAGCCCAAAAACAACATTATATAATACCTTAATTCCACAGTTTGTTTTCTGAGCATTAGATTCTCAATATTGCAACAGCATTTTTATTCTGTATGCTATGGTAGTTGTTCCAGACCATTTTCCAGATAGGCCTTTAACAACTTCTTTATTCTCTTTTTTCTTGCACTCTTTGAGCACTCAAAACTCACACTGAGTTTTAGGTGCATGGGAATGAAGGACAGAACCACATGCAAAACTCCTGTGTTTAAGTTACAGTCCAAACTGATTTTGACCTTCAGCTCCATCATCTCTGTTTCTCATTCTCATGCTACAGAAGGTGATCATGGCTCTGATTTAGTTGTTCTGTAATTAGACTTGCACAGACTAGTTCGGGTAAGATGGCATTTTTCTACCCAGTTGCCAAGCTGTTGAAATGCCAACTTCAGTCTGTGTCTTCTGAAATTTCTACCCATTGTTACATTTTAACCTACTTTCAAATTTTCAACTTCAGTTCAAATATTTGCCTTGCAAGTGTACTGATACTGATTTCCTAACCTTTGTGTTTATTTTTAATTTATTTCATGATCTGCTAAACTTCCTTTGCTGCCTTCGTAAAGTAGTTTGCATAGATCAGTATTCAGCAATTTAACTAACTTGGCCAATCAACTAGCATAATTAAAATTCCAGAAATCCTTAAGTAATTATTAAAAATAAGCTTTACTCCTTTTTTTAATCAAAACTAACTCTGCAAGTCACCAACACAACAGCTGCTAAGACAAGCTCTTTCATTAAGGTGCTACTTGTCTTCCTTTCTATTCGTCAGTACATAACAAAGAGCTAGGCCATTACAAATCAAAATCCCCAAAACAGCATGTCATGTCACATCATTGCAAACTCCATCATTTTATAACATAGATCATTAAGTATTAAATTTTGTGAGATTGATTAATAAGGGTTGAAGATAGAAAGCAGTGCTAGGATTTGTAGGAGAAATTTCTTTTATATATGTGATTTTAGACAAAGGAGAAAGTTATAGCTAAATCAAAAAAGCGAAACCTGTTACTCTGTACTAAAGCTGCTTTTCCTTTTCAGTTCCCTACTGCAGGTCTTTGCATACTTTCCAAGGTACAGCTATGTCCTTTCTAGTTGCTAGGGACCTAACACAATGGAATTCAAACAGAAACCTTGAGAATGAATATGAGTATTCAAACTGCCGTCATAGTAAATTATTCATCAGCTCTCTGGGTTCTTACTCATGTGATAGTGAGTAATATTATTTTCAGTAGTAAGAGATGAGGCCTCAGATTTGTATCGTCACAGATAAATACGATGACCTGTTTTCACTTTGGAATGAAAAACATTAAGTACAGCTTTTTGTCTTTCTCTTCTGCTACCTTCAATTGCTTGTTCTTTCCCCTCCAGATGTTCCTGCAATCCATTCTTCCTCCAGCAGACACTGGTAGCCATCTGAGGAAGAAGAGGTCTCATATTGCTACACTGGTTGGTAGTAGCAGAAGGATACTGAAAGTATGGTGTACGGAATAGTTGTTTCTTTCCTTTATTTCTTTTTGTCTGTGTATAGTTTTTTAAATACAAAAACCTAAATCGTGTATTTGAAAATCAGTTTAAATGGCAGGATCCCAGAAGGTTTGATCACTCAGTAGGTCCCAATGAAATCAGTGAAAGTTCAAGATATGTAACACACTTCAAAATTGAACCATTACCTATAAAATAAAAAACTGACCTAGGAAGCTGAATTAAGACTACACCTTTGAAAAACTTCTCATATGTTATCATTTGATTAGTTAATCTTTTAATTGATTACTCTTTTGGGTATAAGGTAATGTATGTCGCATGTTATAACACAATGTAAGTTACTCTAAGAATTGAAAAATATGTGTGAGTTCTACAAGCTTTGATCAGTCATACATAAAGAGTAACGGTTACACGTGGAAGGATGCTGCTTGTCTGTCTGTTGCTGGGTCCAATCATTGCTTCTTCTACTAAAAAGTGGCACAGAGAGAAGCAGAATAAAGGGCTGGAAGAGTGAATCTCATTATACTTTTGTCTGCAGAGGATCAAAACTCTGATTACACTGCAAACTTCTAAAATACGTAGAAGTTATCCTGACATATACTCTCCGAAGTCCATTATTGCATGCATGTGTGGAGGAAGACAGCAGCAGGTCTATGAAACTGTGAAAAGGAACTACCTGGGAGATCACCTATGTATTGAAATGTCATAAACATCAAAAAAGTGAACCTCACTCTGTTATGGTTCAAATGTATTATGTTATTCAGCTTATGCCACAGTTCACCTGCACTTAAATGTTCCTGTAAGTTCAGGCTTAATAGTTGCTCTGCTGAAAAATATGTCGTGTAAAAGGCTAAACTCAACCTGTTAAAAGAAAAAGAGTCTCAAGGTAAAGAAAACAAGGCTATATTGAATAATCAGGATATGGCAACAGAAAAGAAATTCAATTTCTTTCTGAGAGTTAAACCTTCTGCAATTACCCTTTCATTACTAAAGTAAGACCAGATATTTTCTAGGTGGTAGAGAAGTTGATTGAGAAATGCAAGGCTAAATGAAATTTTTATATTAAATTTTCAGTGGTGTCTGATTTCTTGACAAATTTTGGTAATTTATTGCAGATTAGTAGGAATTAAACTGATACCCCATGTCTGAGAATTCATGTCTAAAAGCCCGTCTGATAATGTAGTTAAAAAAAAGTGCAACCTCTGCACCCAGCCCCTGCTAATTACACTACAAGACACTCATTCATTCAAAGTATTGACGCATGCTTTGAAAGTTTACACTCTTCTTTAACACATTGGCATTAAGGATGACAAAGTCAGTGACATTGTAGCACTAAGTGTTTGAAAACTATTTAATGAGTTTGCATAAAAATGAGATTTTTCCTTTGAAACGGGCAACATACAAAGTTTAAAGTTTGCATGACAAGGTGATCTTAGCTTCTCATAACACAGTTCCTTGGGTTAATTCATTAAAAATGCTAAATTGGCTGTCTTATGAAACAGAAGGACATCCTTAAGAGTGAAAACCTTTCTCAGATACCTTTGTGAAAAAGGTAGATATCTTGGTCAAAGCTAATCTCAAAACTTGATAGGAAGTTACTTGTTTCTTAGATGTCATTTTCCAACTTCCTTATGAGAAGAGTATGGAACTGAGAAATGTATGCCTTATGCATCTGACTTTTTAAATATATAGCATCTTGGGCCATATTTAACTTTGTCCTTTAGGTAGTGAAAGTACGAGGAATGAGAATGAGACACAGGTAGCAGGTCACACTCTGGGTCTTTGAAAACCTCATTTGAGGGCAGCTGGTTGTTAACGTTCTCAGGAATGTTCTGAGATACAATTTTTTAAATATCACTCCTCAATAAAGAAATACACAAAAAAATTAACAGCATGTAGCAATTCTCATTTATCAAAGGGATAAATGAGTTCTGATTTTATCCCCAAATTGTGTCACTCAGATGGTAACTTTAGGATCTCATTTGCACAAATTAGTGTAGATCTATAAAGTCTCTGTAAAGAAATCTAAGCCGTTTTGGGAAAGTGCATCTGCTGTTGTCATCAGCACAGAACCTAAGTTTCATTCGACCTGATGAGTTTAGAGTTATAAAAAAACACAATTAACCACATTAAAAGTTGTTTTGAGAACTCACAGCCCACAACAATGAGTTTATGATCACATAGATTTACAAAATAAAATTGTATTAACAATGAAATAATTTTATAACTAATAATGTAGATGACAATGTTGTTCAGAATGGACTGTGAATTTTTATAGAATCATAGCATAATTTGGTCTGGAAGGGACCTTTAGAGGTCATATAGTCCAACCACCCCTGCAATGAGCAGGGACATCTTCGACTAGATCAGCTTGCTCAGAGCCCTGTCCAACCTGACCTTGAATGTTTCCAGGGTGCGGGCCTCTGTCACCTCTCTGGGCAACTTGATCCAGTGTTTCACCGCCTTCGTTGTAATAAATTTCTTCCTTATATCTAATCTGAATCTACCCTGTTTTAGTTTGAAACCATTACTGCTTGTCCTAGTCGTACACTTAATGGGTAGATATATATGTTTTTTCATTGGAGAAAAAACAATTTCTTGATTTTACTAAAGTATGCTTTATATTGTTTTAAACAATTGTTTTAAATAGAAAAAGTAAAATAACTTTTTATGTTAAATTCCTGAAGGTTGATTTGAAGATAAATCCTCTTGGACAGGTACCTTAAAATTAAATCAAAATCAAAGAATACACATTATTTGATTGATGGGGACTGCAAAGAGAACAATTTTACTTGAAAGATACTTATTCATGCAAAAATGAAGAAAGTTTTACCACATGTATTTCAGAAATTTAAATTCTTTTTCTCTGTCTTTTCAACATTCTTCAATTAATTAATAACTTTCTACTTTAAAGCATACAATATTTTGGAATTTATGCTGAAAGATATCTTTTATCCTTACAATTTTCTGTGTCTGTCAATTTACCAATATCTCTCCTTTCTCAAACAGCAGGTTATTGCATGTTTCTTGCTGTGAATACTATAGCTGAATTACTAAACATAACCTGTTAATAAGTTATTGAGATCCTATGAGATTATGAGTGAGACAACAGCAGATGGAAGATAAACATGTGCCATTGACTACAGTTGAAAGTGTCAAAAATAAGCTGTGAAGCTGAACGACTAGCTGCTTCAGAAAGATGCTTCATCTCAGAGGAAAATAACAACTGAATGAGAAACTATTTTTGATAGCTATTTTCTGTTAAGGAAAAATCATCTTTGTGTAGGAGGTGTACTTAAGTAGGAAGCTGAGCTTGCATCAGCTCTCTGCATAGAAGTGATTTTTATCTTTTAGTCCTGAAAGCCTTAGCCATTTACTCCTGATTTAACATAATGATTTTTATGTTTTTACTGTTCTACTCTTCTGTATTCCAGCAGATTCTGGCTTTGCACGTTGTAGGAGTTCATCAACAGTCATAGGTAACAACTGTCACATATGATGTATTTTTTCTTTGCATGATCTCTCATGCGAGAGTTGTCAGTGATGTGTGGTGGTGGACAACTTCTGGATGCATCCAATGTATTTTCTCCAAATCTGTGATTCTACTGCATCACCTTTTCAGGTATTATTGAGGATAAAATGTAAAATTAAATGCTTGTAAATATCAACTAGGACAGTAAAGAACAGATTCTCCAGTGACTGAATAACTGGTACTATTCACCTATCACTCATTCTTCAGTCAAGAAGAGCAGGGCTTGGATTAGCAAGGCCTTGGGCAGAACGTTTTTTTTTGCTGTCCAGTAGATCTTGAGGAGAAGGTTTATTGAATTTCAGCCAAATGGACAAATGGTTCAGAAGGATCAGATTCATGAAGTCTGTGAGGAGTTCGGAAACAAAAGTAAGATTTTCAGTAAGGAATAAACATGAACACCCATCCTCTATTCTATAATTTAAAAACTGAGTGCCATTTAAAAATTCTTCGGTCAATATAGAAGTATGGCAAGGAAAAAAGCAAGATATCTGTGTAGCAGAAAGCAATTGTCATTATTCCACTTTTAAAGTACAATAAAGTGTGAATAATAGGAAATTGATGACCTTCATTTTTTCATTGGTATTATAATCTCTATGCAAATATTTTCCAGCAATAATATCTAGAAGATGGTCAAGCTCTATTCTTCATAAATATACAGAAATAAACAATCCATGTATCAGAGAGCTTTGCCACAGGATGTGCATTCTTGCCATATGATCATAACTAGTGGTCTACTGTGACAGGTGTAGGTCAGATAGATGAGAATAGACATTTTACTCAGTCAGATTTTGGCATGGCTGCAAATAAATAAGGATTTAAATTAGGTTGGAATAAAGAAGAATAATATATGGAGGGGTAGGTTGTAAATAATGGATGATATGTTTAGTGCTTAATCAATATAATTTAATTTAAATTCACTATTTAATAAAATTAGTGGTTAAATTTGTATATAAATTGTATCTTTTAATCAGATAAGAGAACTGTGGTATGAAAAGCTACTTGGGTTTAGTATAAAAGTATTTATCTGTGTTTCAACAGGTTAGGGATTCCTGTGCTTGTTTTTAAGAATCTGTAATTTATGAGGAAAACGTCAAATTGAAACACAACCATGGAAAACAACTCAAGTTATTGACATTCTAGGGATATAAGTAAAGATTTTTCCTATAAAGGGCTTGATTTTTTTTGAGCACTGTATGAAGTTGACTATATTCAGACAGGAATTTATTTGATATACAGAACTACTGTGGCTTCTGGAGAATAGGAATATTTATCTGAGTATACATCCAAGAACTGTTTGGATAGGATAGCAACATAGCAGTTAAGAGAAAGACCTGTCCCAGGACTCCTCTAGGGGAAGTCAGAGTGAAAAAAAGCTCAATGAAACTCCCAGGAACTGAGTTTATTATTTTGGTTATGGAATTAAGGGAAAAAATATCTTCTCAGAATCGTTTTCCTAAAGGTTTGGAAGTAAAAGTAATTTCTAACACAGAACAAAATGGTCTTAACTTCTTCCATAGGGTTGTTCTTTGGTTTTGCTGAAGCCTTAAAAATGCTTTGAACTCCTCAGAGAAAAAATGTGATCTATGGATAAAGGATTATTATTGGATTAACACCCAGCTGTTAGGAGTGAATTTTATGACAACTGCTAATATGGAAATGGTATAGATTTTTTTTTGTCAATTCTGACACTTTTGTTAGAAAACAGTTTTACTTTTGTGATATACATATTTCTGTATGCCTCTGGCAACCTGACTTTGAAGCTGTTACTGGCTACAGCACCAGTCCTGACTGGATTCTGCACTAGGAGACAAGAAAATGAAGAAAGAGGAAAAAAGCAAACAAAACCCCTCTTCATCAAGAGAAGCTATAAGAAGGACTGTGAGCAGGGGGAAGCAGGAAAACATGAAAAACACAGAGGACAGAGAAAATCATCTCCTCCAACAGAAAGCTTTTCAGAAAAAACAAGCAGTGGGAATAAAGCAGCTGAGAAGAAATCCAGCTCCCACACGACACCAACAAGTCAGGCATAGTTTGTACAAGAAGGGAGATAAAGAAAAAAGGGTGAAAAAAAACCCCAAATGAGAGTTATACTATATGGAATGTAAAGAAGCTCTTTGATATGAAGGACACGAAATTCACAAATGAAGAGAGTATAATGTAAGAGCAAGGAACCTCTTATTTTTCTTCTGAAAGCAACCGGGTAGGAAATCTCAATAACCTTCTAATCACACTGGGGATTGTTGGTAGTAATGATGAAGGTCAGTTAAGTCTAAGGATGTACACAGTAGAAAGGGAAGCAGACAGATTGACAACACAAGGCCTAACTGTGAATCACAGGAATGTTTACAAACCAAGTAAAAAAGTTTGATGTTTATTTCTACAGGAACCTTGAACACAACATCAACATAGACTCTGAACATGCAAATTTCAAGGTAATGAAAAAAGATCAAAAAGAAACACTGAACTGCAATTCTGAGGATATGAGAGAAATAATTGCAGGCAGGTAACAAAGCATAGTTCTACGGTTGTCAGGTAAGCTGGAGTTCCTTGAAGAGATTTTTGACTAGTCTGAATTTAAAGCAGTGAAACTCTTTCGAAAGTTTACGAGCTACCGCCAGGAGAAATGAGGTCTTTCTACAAGACAGAAGATGGCCTCCTGAAGTCAATGGCAAAATTCTTTCTTGTATTCTCCACACTAAACAACATTGAACAGCAACCAGGTCACAATAACAAAGTAGGAAGAGAGGTGTCTGCATTATTAGAAAAAATACTGCTTCCCATCTTGCTTTTTACTAATAGAATAAAGACTCCTCATTTAGTCACTAGAGTAACCATAACGCCTCCGTGTAGTCCTTGGTCCCATCTGTGTGGCAGTATACCAGGGGAGGGATGTGTCCCCTGCAGTTTCAGGACCGCTGAAGATCTGGCAAAGTCTGTCTATTAAGTGCCCCTGTATCTTTCCCTTTTGCACTCAGTATAAGGGAAAAGTATACTTTTTTGCACTCAATATCTTCCAAAAAAACCCTCTAGCACAGTCTTCCTTTTGATTTCTATTTTGCATTCTAAGAGGAAATGCTGAAACAAATTTCTTCTCTGTTTTAACAAACTCTTTATTTGAGTCTTCTGTTGAACAATGTTACAATCTCAGGACACAACAGCTCAGTCACAGGTAACATCCAGTTGTCACTTTCTAGATAGCTAAAATGTGAGCTTCACAGTCTTATCAAGCACCAGACAAGATACAAAATATACATTTCCTTGATGTGAGTTTCAGCAGGAAGAAAAACCTTCATCCTGTACGTCCAAGGTTGCTTATCAGTTTGCCCACCTCACTGCTTCTTCAGCACGACTTTGCACAGAATTAGAGGGAGTAGCAGGCAACTATCCAACCACACAACAATTGAAGCATTCTTTTAAATGTATTGAAAAGTGAAATTGAAAACATATCCATGTGAGAATCATTGATGTGCAAGTGTTTTGTTTTTTCTTGAACTTAAGATCTACAACATGATTTGCAATGACAGCAAACACCTTTTATATCCTTAAGTGATGAAAAATCGGACACACAAAACCCTATCAGCAAGTGTGCTGACTGTAAACTGATGAAAAAAGCAAAGGGGAGGGGTACATGTGACTATAGGTTACTTGAAACAGGATAAAAATCAACCTTGCCAATCTATCATGAAAGTTTAGTAGCATAAGAACCAGATCTATTTGCAACCCTCCACTCTAATGATAATGATCATGGAATAGCTGATGATGTCTTAGTCGTCCACCAAAACAATTCTTTCCTCTGTGGCAGAGGATGAATACAACTTCTGATACTAATGTGGGCAGTAACTCAGTAGGGTGAAGATTTTCAGCGGTGGTAGCTAATACAAGATCACTATATCCACAATTATTTAACTGAAGAAGTGTCCCGATTACTTTTGATTCTGTGTTTTTAACCATTGGGTCCTAAACATTTTCCCATTAATTCGACAGAATATCTGGAGAAATAATCAGTCTTGGCAAAGCTACATTAGCTAACCACTTTGTAAAGTTTTTACTTATGGTAGTCAGTCTCTATGTTGTAGATGAAATGCTGTACCTGTTAATATTCTGTTAAACATCACTCAGGGTCAATCTCCCTATATTATTTTGGCAATGAGTTCTGTGCTTTCCACTTAGGCTTCAGCCCCAAAATGTGACCATAATAAATGGAACAATAGTTTCTATACAATAATTTCCCATGCTGTATTTTCTACTTCCAGGTAAGGGGTAGTAAAAATACCGATAACATTTCAATATTACTTTAATAGGTTATGCAAAAGACCTATAATTGAACATTGTACCTGTTATCTATCAAATTCACTGACTGATGCTGAAACTGCAAGAACATTTTTTCAGTCATTTCATTCACTTGCTAGCATGCTTATAATTGGATTTTATTACATACCACACTTTTGCTGTATTAGAACCAGCATATCTTCATTTCTTTGTAACCTTTGTGTGTCCACCATTAACTTTTATTACACATCAAAGTCTATTTGCTATTATTTCTATTGTTGCCAGAAGGCAATTCTTCTCTCAAGTTATCTTCAAAACAATGCTTCAGTTGTTTTGACATAGGTTTTCTTGCTAGTATTTCCTTCACTACACTCCAGCAGTATTTCCTGAGACCAATAGACTCTAACACCTAACCATTTTTGTTCATTAGGATGTTTTTTAATACTATTTGAAGTCCCTTTTATGTTTTCCACATGTTTCACTGTGATCTTAATTCTAGCCTTTCCTACTATGTATGCCTTTGATTTTAATGTCATATTGTTATATGATTTGAGATGTGTAAAGCATACAGCAATCTGAATGTAGTGCTGTGTGATGTGAGGTATGTTATATTCCTTCTACCTTGACTTTAGGGATTTGTCTGCTTTGTCCAGTGTAGTGTTTTAACTAAAATTCTCCCCTGTCACTTAGGTAGTGCTAAAGTAGGTAGCCACTGCTTTGAGGATGGGGGTATTACTGTAAGTGCAGAATAGATTGGGAGTCAAACAACTCTCTGTAGAAGTACAGTTTTAAGAATGTTTAGTTTTAAGTATGTTTGGTCTTAAGAATGGATCTAATTGCTTGGAATATCAGAGATTATGGAAATCTATAAAACCTGTATATAAACATGAAATCTATGTACCAGGAGCTAAGTATATGATTTGTAGAATTAGGGTCTTACTGAAGTTGTTTTTCTATTTTCTTAAATGCTTTATATTTCTGTCAGTAGAACTCAGTAGTTTCCCCTTAATAGTGACAATCGCAATAAAATATTCTCTTCTGCCTACCCTTTTAAGTATTTTACTTGCGTTAAAATCTCTCTTAATGAATACATTTCTTTACTTCAGGGAACAGCTAAAAAGTATTGAGCTATACTATGATTTCAAATTTATTACTTAATACTACTCTATAAATTTGGTAATGTATATGGGTTGACCAGATTAAATAATCTCTTTGAAATTATTTCCATTGAAATAATTAGTTTTACTGAGTATTAATATGTGACTTTTAAATCTATGCAAGTAACCTGACTTGGAACCCAAAGATGTTGCCTGTGCCTGGAACAGGTTATTTCTCAATCTGTGGGGGTACTTCAGGTTTATGTTGATATAGCATGTGCAAAATGACAATCGACCCCACTACATGCTCAAAAAATGGTATAGTTGTTTATTATTTTAGCCCAATAGCTTTAAAGTTTTGATGACAACATGTAGAAGACCGCTACAAACTAGTTTTGTCTTGACATTGCTATCGCCATCTTTTGCTGGCCTCTGGAATGGAGCCGCCACAACGACCTGCAGAAAAGCACTTGCGCACAGAGTAGCCCGTGGACGGGCAAAAATGGACTTGTCTAAGCGGGCAGCACGCATGGCAGGAACTGCACGTATGCAGACATGCTCTGCGCATGCGCAAATGCCCCTATAAAAGGGCAGCACATGCTCCTCGCCACCCTCTTGCTCTCCTCACCGCTCTCTTGCTCTCCTCCTCACCGCCTGGCTGCTGGGCTCTACTCTCGCCGGGGCTCCACGCCTGCATAGAGACTGAGCCGACTGGACATCGCTGGACATCGTCGAATCCGTGGTGGTGGTAACTGATCCTCTCCCCCCCGCACTTCTTTTCCT
>Ga0065711_1008211_pt1 | contig 26193 bp, 13 predicted proteins | sample Hoacrofraction12_FD_59098 | JGI IMG/M metagenome (GOLD analysis project Ga0065711, IMG submission 59098) | Hoatzin crop microbial communities from Cojedes, Venezuela - Epithelial fraction 12 v2 (version 2) | ecosystem: Host-associated > Birds > Digestive system > Esophagus > Crop | place... | reverse complement strand
TTTTTTTTTTTTTTTTTTTATTTTGTTTCTCTCTCAGGGAGAGATGCCAACAGTGTCAAAGACAGTCTAGGCAAGGATGGGAGGAGGAGGAGAATATCTGTTACGCCAGAACCGAGGAGCTTAAAATAAACTCTGGCAAACAACCAGACAGGGATGAATAAATATGGATATTATGCATGAGTAGACAGCTTAAAAAATATGAAATTCTGATGGGTGCCCATAGGGCTGTGTATTAACATGCTGTTGTCACAGCTGGTGGACCTCGGTGGTTTTCCGAACCAGCGAGCCTGTGGTTTGGGTTTGTTCTGTTGGCTGGTGGTAAATGAGAACCGCTGTGGCTGCGGAGACCTGGAATCTTGCAAACTTGCGTGTGCGGTTTGACCTTTAAATTAAAAAGCAGGATTGAATTTGTAAGGGCAGAGAAGAATCCTGCAGACAGTGTTCAGAGCTCTGTAAAACATGGCATGTGTTTACATGTACTATATAAATATTAGTTTTCCATCTTTCTTTTCCCATTTTTTCCTGTACTTGAGGCTAAATGTTCAGTTCTTCCAATACACAGAAAGACTATAGACTTTCTCAGTATCGGGGGATTAAATGACAAATAGTGTAAACACGCGTAGACTGTACAATATGAGTTTATTTGTATTTAATGCAGTGATATAAATTGGCTAACATAGCAGCTCTGAAATAGGAAACTAATTTCAAGATGTTGCAATAAAAGCTCTCGATGTAGGAAGTGCAAGGAGAGGCTCCTGGTGCGAACATCCCAGCCTGCACAGCGACTGAGACCCAAATGAAGCTTCTCGGGCAGCCTCGGGTATGGGAGAAGCAGCACCAACAAGCTAATGACAGGAATGCAGATGACAGTAGCGTGTCGCCACCGTTTCGTTCACAAGATGAGAAAATCCTTGTCGTGCAGCTTGTTTCCCAGCAGACACACAAAATAGCTTGATGAGCCGGTGGCCAACTTTGCTTTTGTGACGTTGGAGGTGAACGGATCGTGGCACCCACCCTAGACACGTGTGGCTGCTTCTCAAACATCTGCTTTCCTTTTGGCTGTGTTCTGAGCTATGAATCTATCTAGCCATCTAAATGTATATATACATTTTTATATCAATTTATCTATAAATCTATCTATGAATGTGATCATTCAGCTTGACTGCGCAGCCTGTAGCCTCGTGGTGCGGTCCTTGGTCGTTTCCGAGTTGGCAGCTGCAGAGGGGAGCGGGGCTGCTGCTGCTTCTGGGCTTGGGCAGTGGGTCTGGAACCAGCCACGGAGGAGCGCTGCTGGGGATTGTCCTGCACCGGAGATGCTCTCAGCTGTCAAAGCCCTCCAGCCTGCCAGAAACAGGTTTTTGTACCATTTATTAGCTGATTGCCTTTGGTTGCAGGCCAGGATGGTCCAGGACTTTCCAGTCCCCTTGTCTCTGTGGTTTAATGGGCAGCAGCCATACGTGAATGCGTGGTAGAGTCTGTACGTTTCCGTTCTTCTCGGGAAGTGCAGCCATTCCATCGCTTTGTTGCAGGCTTTATTTGCCTGGTTCATTATGATGCACCTTTAACATTTTCCTGCTGCTATTAGCTCGTCTCGTTTGGGCTGTCACAGGAGCGCTCAAGGCAGTAAAAGCAAGAGAACTTTTGTTAGCTGGTATCTGTATCACTTTAGCAGGAAAAGAATACAAAGATAATGTCAGTAGGTTATTTTTCCCTCATGCTTGAATAGACTGATAGTCTTGATTTTGTTCAGCACAGTGATCCAAGTTATTTTCTATAAAATTACATATTTTCCATTCCAAGCCCATTCCTTTGTGGGAACGCTGAATTGGTGTATTGCACTTAAAATTGGAACGATTGATTAAATACGGTAAATTCTAGCCCATTATTGAGTAACTTTTCAGAGACTTCAAATGTTACTACCTTTAAACCTGCAATTCTGACTGTGTTATTCTAGTCCTTTGAAAGGAGTGGGGCTCAGAGTTCGGGGCAGTGCTGTGCTGATCAGTGTGGACACAGTGTTCACACCCTGTAAAAGCAGCGTCGGTGGGATGCGAAGGTCTTCGTGGCCCATCTTGCCATCTGTAGTTGTCTCCGTTTCGATGTCATTTGATCAGAATTGAACTGCTTTCTTCGGAAAATGTGTTGTGCTTGCCTCATATCAGTGTGGCTAGAGTGGGTTTGTATTGCTATGGGTTGGTTTAGTAGAGAAGGAAGAACCACTTGTTCATCTCCAGAGAATATGGATATTATGCTGCCCATGAAGAACTGCAAAGAGTTCAGTTCCCCAGCTCCACAGGTACGTGCCAGTGGAAAGGCATTGCTCTCTAATGACTGGCCATCTGTCTGCTATGGCATGTTTCAGAAGTTTTGTTCTGAACACGGCTGGTAATGCACGGTGCAGGGTTTCCTCAAGTCATTTGTGGCTGAATTTCCACGTAATACAGTAAGCTGGCACGTGCTGACGAGCACACATGCAATCAAACCGAATTGCTTATGCCTCCTTTTCTATTTGTGCATAACGCTCTTCACGTGGGCTGAGGTGACTTTGACACCCACCTTTGTGCCCAGCAGCCCTCTGAGTGGTGCAGAGACTGGTCACCGCTGCGCGCGCCCAGCAGTGCTCATCGTGAAGCGCCGGCTGCCGAGTCGCGCAGGAGTAGAGTTTCAGTCATTTGTAGTTCTTTTACCTTTGAAAACATCATCATACCCTCCCCCAAAATTGTGTTTAGTGTAGTGCCTTCAGTTTGATTTTATTTTTTTAATGTATTTAATTTTTTAATGTGTTATTTATTTATAAACTTAAGGGTCCAGATAGACTTTTAAATTAATCTCATGTTTGTGTCATAGTAATCTGAAGAATAAAACTCGGAAAATAGATCAAAATCAGATGGAGAACCAGACAGTCTGAATGATATCCCTCATGGGTTTTCAGAGAGTCATTTTATTCTTTTGGAAATGTTTACACATTACCATAATTCCAATTGTTGGATATTCGTAGACAAACTCAATCCAGAGTGAATATCCAGAGTGATATCGTATGAGTTTTAGATCACAGCTGTGTGTTCCTTACAAAATTATTTCCATCCTTAGGATGGTGCATGTGTCTATTTATACCTTGTTTTATACTTAGAAATAATTTATTTCCGTTCTCACAGACACTGACTCTGCACAACAGAGCTAGCAGTGCTGACGGTGTTCTTCGGCATCTGCGCTGGCTTCGGTGCCAGCCTGAAATCTGACGCTGGGGCCATTTGCACTACTGAGATCGGCGAACGCTGGGCTGGCCGACAGCTGAGCTCGTGCTCAAGTAGTGGCATTACTGACTCCATCAATTAAAAAAAAAGGTGGTGATTAATCAACCTGATTTAGTCAAAAATACGTACAGCTTTTTTGAAATAGACCCACNGACCTCTNCGGAGGTGTTGGGTGCGTTAGCAGTGTCTCTCCTTGTTCGGGGGCACTCGGGGTGGATCTGCTGCGGCAGGATGCGGAGCGGTTTCACTGTGCTGATCCAGCAGTGTGTGTATTTTCATGAGTGTCCTTTTTTGGCTGGTGGTTTTTTTTTTCGTCGGTGAATACAAATAACTCTAGTACCATGAATTCTGCCAGCTGTTCTCAACTATGTCATGACTACTTCTGAGTAACTGGGATATCAGTTGCTTGGGATGGGGCTTGAACTTTTTTCCCAAGAGGGAGAGTAAGCCATGCATGAAGATGTTGGGGTTTTTCACATCAACCAGGGGAAAATTGCAGCAGATACTTAAGTCTGTTGACCCCTTTAAGCACTATTCCCACTACCAGAAACCCTCTCTATGCCTCCCTGATTTTTCCCCTGTCAGATTGCTGCTTTGCTCGTATGGAAAGCTGTCCTGGAAAGCTATTGCAGGCATTTTGCATACCATCCGTCCATATGTCGTGGGTTTAGTGGTTAGTCATTCTGAAACATGAATGGCCCCTCCATCACTCTTTCTGAGTTCTGTCTTGGTCCAGCAGTGTTTAAGGTCATGCAAGGTCGTTGTTTCTCTTTCCTCACAGTTCAACTCAGTCTAATTTAAATTCATGTAGGGTATGCCTCAGCCCTTAAGAAAGGACCTGGTTAAATGACACCTGGTGCTGAAAGCACAAAATATAATTTAAAAAAGAGAGGCAGAGTTTAAAGTAATAATCTCAGAGCAGCACTTTAGGGCTGTCCATATTTGGTGGGCTTTTTATAATTATGCTGGATAGCACACGAGGTGTGTGTTTGGCTGGTATCAAAGCCAAGATTTTCTCAGAACTCTGAAAAACTCAAACCAATTTTATTATTGCTAAAGGGTTTTTTAGTAGTTGCTGGACACAGTTTTTATATGCAGTCCAGATGTGAATGAATGTTCTTTAAAAAGAACATGTGTTTTAAAAAATTTCAGGGAGAATAAGTCAATTTAGAGTACAAACTGTTGTTCTCCAGAATCTCTAAATCAGGGGTTTATAGGCAAAAAAGGATTAGAGGGAGCCAGAGATATGTAAGCACTGATTTATTACTGAGTACGTGTTGCTGTATTCTCATGTTTAGGAAAGAAAACTTATTTCTAAGTTTGAAAACCTGTCTTGACTTCTGACTCACAAGCAGTAGCAAATGCTTGATTTTAACAATTGAAGATGAAAGCAATAATCTTTGACCGTAAAATTGCAAAGGAATATATTCAGCTCTAATTGGACTATTTCCACTGACACCAATTATTTCTAGGACACAATTAAGGGTCTTTTGCTAGGTTTAAGTAAAATGATGACCCAAAGCACTGCATGAAAGGCACAAATACAGAGGAGAGAGCTGTGCACCTGCTGCATCTGCTCCTCCCTCCCCTCAGCCGTGGTAGCCCCAGCGCTTCAGGCTGCACTTAGCTGGATCTCCTCAATGAACCCTGGGTGGAAAAACTTCAGGTAGAAGGTGGTGATGGGGCCGGTATCCAGTATATAGCTCAGGGTCCTTGCAGCTTTTGAGGATCTTTTCTCCGTATGGCACTTCAAACAGAAGGTTTAATCGAGTAGTTCATAGTTTCAGGCACTGTACGTGTTGATTTCCAACTGCGACCCAGAGGCGAGGTTGTTCTGCGATGCCTTCTGCAGCGGTACGGAGCTCGCCTTTCCGTGTCGGAGCTGGCAGGTGCATCTCCGTTGCGCGTGTTACACCGGAGTCTGGCAAAGCGTTTGGTTTCTCTCCCAGCGCTGTTCAGGTGAGAACCCGAGGTCATCAGAGAAATCAGGTCAGCCCCAAAGCACCCCAGGGGAGATGAAATAGCTGTGTGTCATGTCAGCATTTCCGTTTTTCTGACAGTTAATTGAAGCAAAAAGGTTGTAATTATTCTGAGATGACAGAAGTGGCAAAATGAGAAGCAGATGCCTTGTCTGCCGTCGAGCCTTCCCCAAAGCCACCCCTCCTCGGGTCTGCTCAGACGTGCCTTTTGCTGTAGATTTCCTTAGTGTGAACTTGTCAAACACGACAGCCGTGGGCTGGTGGCTGCGTTCTGCTGGGGAAGGTCGGTGGCCTTGCTCCGACCTTGATGAGGACCACAGCAAGCATCAGAGGGACCAGCCCATGGCTGGGCATCTCCATCGGCCCCGCTGGGGACATGTCGTAGCACAAGTTTGTGGTCAAACTTTTGAGTGAGCCTTAACTCACAGCAACTGGTGAACGAACAGCACAGCAAGAGCTGACAGTTTCTTCTTTGGGAGAGGAAAAAATTAGGTCAGCTGCTAAGGACAAAAATGGCTTAAATGGCAAAGAAACATGTAAATTAAATAAGTTGTAAAATACTGGTGGTTTGCTCTTTGGACTAGTTGAATGAAGTAAGTTAGTTGGTTTTTTTTTCTTGTAAACACTGATCATAACAAATAAAACTTGTAAACATAATACAACTGTTAGGCTTCATTAAATTTGCAGCAGACAATTAATTTTTTTCAGGCAATTCAAAGGGTCTTCTGTAGTACTGATTCAGTTTAATTGAACGTATTACCACAAGCAGACAATAAGAAATATATTGAAGATATCCATCTGGCTTGCACTGAAAACCTTGTGCGTTCCATTTTCTGTGGCTGTCACAGGCCTTACTAATTGCCTCATTTTGGCTGTTTTACAATCAGTTTGATTTAGCCGTTGGTGTGATAAAAGTCATCTTGGTGAAGAGCTAGATATTAAAAAGCATAGATCTCCAGCCTATCTCTCTTGCCAATTTTGGACTTACAGCTAGCATTATTAGAGTTATATTTTTAAAAGCAGAAATACAAATACATCGACTCTTACCGAGCAGCTTCTCCAGGTGCTTTGCCTGTCTGATTCTGATGTAGGCAGTGCCACTTGGTGTGAAATATTTGCTCTGGATCTTGGCAAATGCAGGAGATTCTTCCCTCTAGTTCCCTCCCCACCACCTTCTCCTTTCTCCTCTGTGTCCCTCCAACCCGCAGCCAACCTTCAGGCACATCAGGGGTCTTAAAACTGATAGCTGCACAGGTAAATAAGGAAATCAAGACAAGAGCAAGTGGCTGATGCTAATAAATACACCTGATTCAGCACAGAATGTGGGGAAAAAAAACCAACATTTTTAGAAAAGTTCAACCATTATGTTTGTATACCCTGTAGGGGGAAAAAATCATATTTTTATTCTGTATTTTTATTTTAAACCCACAATGTATTGCAGGGTCAGCATTATTTCAGCCTCTGCCATAAAATAAGGTTTAGAATAATTCCTTAAAAAGCTCAGCACTTTCGTTTTAGCAATTTCTTGACCTCTCCCAAAAAAGCAAGATGTTCAGGAGTTCTCAATCGTCAGTAGAAGTTTGGGCCGTTTAGCTCATCATTGAAGATCAAATCCATACATCAGCTGAAAGAGGAGGTGACCTATAGGTTAAACACAGACTCTTAATGAGACGAAAGCAAGTTAATTAACACTTTTCATCAACTTGCTTCAGTTTATTTTAACATGATCCATTTCAGAAAGGTTAAAGTATTTTTCAGTTTTTGAAGACAAGTGAAAACCCAACATAGTTAAAATGAAACCATAGATCAAGGATTTCTAATAGGTATTTTAATCAAAAGAAATGTAGTGCATTTGATTATATGTGTGCATGTTTATGTCTGTGATTGTATATAAAACAGAAGCAACAAAGTATTTTATCCAGTAGTGCATTTCCTGAGTGAAGAAGGCTACCCAGATCTTGTGAACTGGAAATCATTGTCAGACCGGGGACAGTTACAAATTCTTAAGAAAGGGAATGTGTTCGACTTAATATTTTCCACCCATTTCCCTAGCTGTTGCAGAGGATGACTTTAGCCTTCGGAGAAGAGCTACTACGAGCAGTGGGAAAGCTGAGGTCTGTGGGATGAGCCAGCATGGCGCAACCCGGTCAATGAGTCCAGCTGGGCTTGGATATAAGGAGCCATGTCTCAGTTCCTGCAGCTCTGCATGTCTTCGTGGAGTTACCAGGAATTTCCGGCAGTGGAAGACCTGTCTCCTTGAGCTTTTAGTTTCATGGAACTGTTTTGGTTTCTAAAAAACAAAACATGACAGTTGTACTGCTGTGGGTTGTAAATCCCATGTCTCTTCTCTTCTTTGCTCAAGAGCTGGCATTGTAAGTCTACTAACATGATGAGTTTGATCTTCATCCCAGAGGAGGATGGTTTGTCCTTTTCCAAAGCATGCAGTGGGATGAACTTCCAGGCATGAGTTTCATGGGAATCCCATAAATCTTGGGTAAATCAGGGCCATAATCCAAGGTGCTGTTGTGGAAGATGGGAGCAGGTCTCCCTAGAGTCACTGCTCTCTCCACACCGAAGTAATTCTGCCTGACTGTGCAGTTAGGGATAGGGGGGTAATGATCTAGACATGGCATGCATGAAGAAAGTGGCTGCCGGTCTCTGTTTCAGGTAAAGATGAAGGAAGCAGTGTAGGGGTGAAAAAAGGGGTAAAGTGATAATGATTCTCCTAAGAACTTTATATCCTTGAAAAGAGTGACTAAGAACAGTCTGGCCTGAAGGCTATGTGTTTAACATCAAAGGTACAGAGGCAGTGTTTAGAGAGCACATCTTCTGTAGTAGGAGGAAAAAGTGTAAGAGTGTTGAAGAAAAGAATCTGGGATGGTACTTGGGGAAATCTCAGTCCTTTTGTGTATTTTCTCAGAAGCATTTTTGGAAACAGCTTCGCAGAACCAAACTTCTGACGTTTTGAGCTGTTTTGACTCTTTCTCCCGGAGTCTAGCTGGATTGCAAACAGGTTACTCAAAGTAGTTTATCAGATAATAATAGCCAAGTGGCACATGGATGAAGACTAGGAGCGATGGCTTTTGGCATATCAGAGAGTAACCAAAGCGCTGCTGCACAATGATGAGGTGGTGCTTGCAGTATTAGGAACTCCTGGGACTTGATTCTCCCCTCTTCTAATGCAACTAAAGTAAGGTTATGAGCAATCCCATCAGAGTTAATACGGAGACTAGAGTCCCTTGTCTTAATCCCAAAATCATGATGGCAGAGAGAACTGAATACCAGACATCGGCGGAATAGGTGAAGTTCTAGGTGTGCTGTATCACAGTGCTCAAGCCAGGCATTNGGGAGTACAGGATGGATACAAATGTTCATGACTTGAAAGAAGGTTGACTCTGAACCACAAAGAAGTTTTGTCCCTGAATTGACTCGCCGTGGCTGGGGTTGGTTTGCTCTGCCTCTCTCTGTCACACACACATTGGGAATATGAATTTTGCTTTCATTATGTTTGAAGTGCATCGTGAAGAACTAGTGATCAAAGTTGTAGGTTTTAGTGCTGTGCTTTCTTTTAGCTACATCATGAATATATCTCAGTAATAATCTTTAATGGAGTTTATTTAGAAAGTCAGCAGTCTTTCACCGGTGAAGATTTCAGTTCCTTTCATGTCTAAGAGCACAGTGGAAAGTCTCTGTAAAAATCAAGCCTGACTCCGTTAGTCCTGGTAACTAAACTATTTGGTGCAGTAGAAGATGAACATCATTCCCTGCAGCAGGCAGCCACGGGTGGGAGTGCGGGGAGAAATGTCGTAGACCATGGCTGAAGCCCCAACAAAACTGTGTGCTCAGGGCCAGACTCATCCGTCGCGGAAACCAGGCTGAGTGGAGAGACAGGAGCGTGGACACACTATTTTATTCCTCCTCTCTGTGTATGTTTGCAAGTTAGAGCTGGATTTTTGTTTTGAAGTGATTTACATAAGAAAAACTTGTGGCTAATTTGAGGTAAAATGCCATGTAACGGGGGAAATGTCAGGGACAGTTTTTAATGTGTTCTGTGTTGAATATTTATTCAGTTGAGTAGGAGCTGGGGATTTTGAGAAGTTATAATGACGGGATGGTCTTGCAGGTTGTTATTTTCATTGCATGTGTGACCCTGCCTCCATCCTGCCCCTTCCCATAACCCAGGGCTCAACCAACGAGACAGCAAAACAGTAGCACGTCCCTGGGAGGAAGGGTTTGCCTTCTCAGTGTGTCGCTAATTAATTAGAACGGGGAGACACGAGTCACTTCCTTGCAGGAGAGCACAGGACATTGAGAGACCATCTCGCCTTCACCAGGAAACAAGTTAAACCTTTGTGGCCTAGGAAATTTTTTTCCGGGGTTTGTTTTGTTGGTTCTGTTCTTACTGTCGCTTGAGCTGTTCGGAAATAGGTGTTTGGGCTTCAGACTGGCCTGTGGTAGTGTGAGGAAGTCTCGACGGGGTCTCAAGAAAAAGTTAATCTTAAATAAAAATATCTGCTGTGCACAGTGGTATAAGAAGACAAAACAGTTTATAATGAAGGTCTTATTTCTATTTTATAGGCTGGGCAAATAAGACAGCAGAGACTTCTAATGGCTTGCACGAGGCTGGACAGAGAGCAGGGAGGAGAGCTTGTTCTGTTCCCTCTTGCTCCGAGGTCTGCGCTCGTGCTGGCCTTCACCCCGCAGAGCAGCCCTGCTCTTCGCGCTGTGCTCTTCCCCCTCTTTCGCTTATCTAATGCCCTTTTCAATGGAATTCTGTCAAGCGTAATCGTTCGCATTTGGTTGTGGTTCAGCGCCTGAGCATGGTCAAACCGGCGTTCCAGGTGCGCTCCCTCCGCCAACAGCCACCACCGAGACCTGAGACGGGGCCTCTGCCCCGCTCCCCGGCACCTGGCTCCGCTCTTGGGGTGCTTGCGAATTCCTGAGGTTGTGTAAGTGTGGTTGTGCTTTCTTTGTTTGACTTAAACTTGCAGGTGATTTTTGATAATGTATATTTGCCACATATTGGCCTGAATAGGCTTAAACTTTTCTATGTACAACTTGACTAAGAATTCAGCATTATAATTACTAACAAAAGGCGTCCATTTTCTATCTAAAATACCATGTTATTTAAACAGTTACTTCAGTTTTGTATTAAAATGATTCTAAATGGAAAAAAATTGGATCCTACTTGTGACCACAATAACGCTTTCCTAAGTGTTTAGTTTATTAAAATGTTTGACTTTTTTATTTGAGCTTGACCTTTTGAGCTGACATGACAAGATTTTTTTGAAACTGCAAATAAATTTTAAAAAAGTTATTTGCATACTTGATTGCCCTACCTGCCGGGAGATTGTCGTACCTTGTCCTGCCCAGTGCATAACAACTTCTTAATTATATCTTGTTGTCTGAGTGTCATTTCCTGAGCCACTAGAGAAATGCTCACTTTTCTTTTGACTGTGGATTGTAAATAGCTTGGGAATTTCAGATTTTTCTTTTGAGTGGTAGAGTCATTTCTCTATGGGAGCTATGTGCGAGAACTTCTACTAATTATATTCTAATTATAAAATAGTAGGAGCAGATGCTGCATTAGAGAAATACTTAGGTTGAAGGCATCCGCAGGATGGGTACAGCAAGCCACCCAGCAGATAAGCCATTGCAATAGCAGCAGGAGATAGACAGTCCGTGCTGAAAACGAAGATGGTAATTTCTCCTGTTGACAGATAGCCATGAGTTCCAGTGGGATGCTCTCTATGTTCTTCTTGGGGGATTTATATCAAGTTTTGTGTTCCAGTGGAGGTTCAAACTCTTTAATAAACAATTACATTTGGTCCTTACTAAAATTAGTGGATCTTGATAGCCCACTTTCTGTCAAGAATTCTTTTTTCTTTTTGAGATCTGCCAAGAGTTGGAGGGAGGAAGGGCAGAAAGCAGTTTTACATTAGAAATGAGTAAAGTTAGAGTAAGGGAGTCAAGTCCTGATTGCTCAGTAGAGCTCAACAGCACAGAGCCACCAAACCTGAGGGTTAAGGTGTGTGGAAGCAGCAGAGAGCCTGCTGAACCGGAATGGGTTTGTAGTTTAAAAGTAGGGTTGAGAAGTGGTAAAACTGCTAAATGGCAGAAGTTTGACTTTGGAATCGTCCCTGGTGCTTTTTTGATTTAATAATGGGCATATATTCAGTAAGTCTCAGTTCTCTGCCTGCATAACCAAGAAAGTCACAGTTGGAGGAAATCGATGGAAATGATTTAGCAAGGACAAAACTCTCTTGTTCTTTTGTGAACGTAAGGGTTTTTCTATCCATGCAGGGTAATCCCTCAGCAGACATTGGCCAAACCAAGTTAGCAGTGGAAATATTCAGTATATTCTGCTGCTGTGCAGCATAGTGTTCGTAGTTTCAAATACAACTGTTGATTCTGATACCTAAGTTATTTTTCTAAGTGCTCGCCTTTGTAAAGTCTCTCCAGTCACTGTCCTTAAGACAGGTCCTACAAGGGCCAGGCAATGAAGTTTGCAAAGCGTGCAAAAAATTGCAACACGTTCTAAGTTTATTTTTAATTGCAGCAAGAATCTTTAACTTTGTATCACAGAATTAAAATCTTAGATCCAGTGCTCTTCTTACTCTGCAGCTAATTGAAATTATTGGGAAAAGCCATGCCAAAAATCCCTAAAACCAAATACAAAAGTGACTGCAGGAGGCCATGGCATTTGACCAAAAGAAAGCGAGAGGAGGTGCGTCCCTTTGGCAGGTTTTATAATACAGCTGAAGGGCAGTCGTGGGTCTGTGTTTTTTACTGCAGTACATGATCGCCAAAATCCCAGCACAAAGAAGACAGTGCTTGACACAAGTCAGGGACATCCTTGAACATGCACAGCCACACACGCATATAGTAATGAAAATTAATTTACTTTAGGTTATATGTAGATATATACCAGAATAAGACTGTGACATCCTCTGCATCTCTGTGTGTGTGTATGACTCTATAGCAGGTATAGTCTGATTATAATAATAAGGTGTTGCATATTACTGACAAATAATTGTATTAATTTTGAGAATCAAGAGGTATTGTGTCTCCCTGAGAATTGCATTATTGTATAAAATGGTATTTATACAGATACCTGTATGGCAGCATTTATGTGGGTCTTGCTAACTCTGGGTAAATATATTGGTATAGCAGTTTAGTGCAAAGGTTTATTTTAACCAAGTTAAAACACATTGGACATGAAGTAGAAGAATCTTAAATTTGACCGATTTCTGAATATTAATGTAATAGTAAAAACTCCCTGTTTTCAGAGGTGTCAGTAGGTGCTCCCATCCAGTTCTCACCGATACGAGTGGTGACGCAGTGCGTTCACACCAGGCACTTGGGAAGATGAATGTGCCTTGGGCTGCTTGATAAATGACCTGTATGCCAAGACTCGCTTGTCCCAAGGCATCCATGACGCGTGCAAGACTTGATCTGGGTGACGTTAAGGGTGGTTAAGCTACGGATCATTTGCTGGGAAACCTGAAAGTCCAGCTGGTGATTTTCATGCTGTTCTGTAAGTTTGACAGCTCAAGAGGCGTCCATTCCTAATGTCTCTTAATTTGGGATTTATTCTTGCATGTCAGCTAATTCCTAACGTCTTGGTCCTGATGAGGAAGGTGTAGATAACAGACATAGAACTTGGAGAGGAAAGGTGTAAAACACATGCTGTACCGTAAGAGTGCAAAGACTGTGCCACTCACTTCATAGTTTTGCCCTTTGAATGCCTGCGTATCGTATTATTGCTGCTCTGCTTCTCTTTGAAATTTTTTTATTTATGGTCATTACTATTCAAAACATATTTAAGTGTGCCACAAATCCCCCATCTCAGCAGGCTAAACTGTTCCAAGGGGCAAAATGCTGTTGGCCACTGTGTACCTGGGCTGCGCGGCAACCTGCGTGGCGTTCCATTGGCACAGTTACCTGTGGCTTGTGTTACGAGGAGAACGGTGATTGATCCCTGAGTGACTTGCAATTTGTCAAAGATTAGATATGATTTCTCCTGTATCTGATTAACCTTCTCTGTAAGATGGCCATCATTTTTGCAATGACAGTAGATTATTCCGTACTTGAAAAGACAGATATCAGCTAGGTGCAATCAATAGCCCACAAAAGGTAACACCTTGAATTCACTGGGTTATCTATAAAGTGTGTCACAAACGGTTCAGTCGTTTGTCAAATACACCGATTTCATTTAAGGCACCTCTGAAGTGAAGTGGCTTTTATTTCAGCATGAAATGCAAGGAGATAGAGAAGGTGTTTGGGTTTTGTAGTATAATCAGGCACTGCTGCGTGCTGCTATAAAGAGCAAGTACACATTTCTAGGAGTGACAGATTTGATTGTCATTTCCAGACCCCATTACATATGATTTTCTTTGTCACAATTGTATGGAGAGAGCTTGATTTGATAAGATTGCATAGCACTAGGTAAAATGGAGGTTAAAATGAAGTATTGTGCCCTCTTGTTATTTAAGTAACACTCTCTGTACTCTCAGTGGAGTGGATATATTTTCATACATTTTGTCTTTGAATTTGCTGTAATGGCACATCCCTCCCCGGTATCCTTTGATGCAATTCCATTCTTAATGTGTTTTCAGATTTAAATTAACCTTCATTTTTTATTCAGCCACACAATTTTGAGTATGCAAAAATGCAATCCCTTGATTGACTGCCTGGTCCCTGTCTGGGAGGTGGGAGGCATTAATTCCTGGGAGGGAGACTCTTCCATCAAGTTTAGACAGTTTTCAATCTGTGGGAAGCTCTTTTTCAATGCCAGATTAAGAAATATGTTAATATCTCGTACCTCGACTGCAGTTCAGCTCTGAATGAAGCTGAGAAGGAAACTGCTGTCCTTGGAAGCGGATCTTCAGCAGCTAGATGGACAGGTTACTTTGGAGTGCAGACACAAGGAAAAATACCTAAACTCTCCTGTTAAAAAAAACTTGCCCACACTAACAGAGGCTACCTAAGAGAAAGGGGCTCACGCGATGTGTTTAAAAATAATTGCATGTTGCCCACGCCGCTGTGGTTCTGATGTGGCAAGATTTAAGCCGAGCAAACCGCGAGATGAGGACCCTGTTTCAGGAAAGCAATTTTAGCATGTCCTAAATGCCCAGCTCAACCGAGTGTATTGCTGAATCGGAGTCTCCGCCCTTCCAGGAAAGGGCAAATGTTCCACCCCTCCTTTCCTTAATCCCTGTTAAATACGTGGCCGTGTATCCCTGCCTTCATTGCCAAAGATCGGCGCTGCCTGATTACAGGGAAAGATCTAGACCACTAACTACATACATTTCTAAAATCAGAAAAGTGGGTTTAGTCCAAGCTTAAATTCTCTTCTCTAAACTGATAGTGTCCCTTTCGCTTGGAATGAGATTACATTTTATTAGGCTGAACTACCATAGTACACACGAGAGGATACTGTAAGCTCTGCAAAATTTTCTGTTCAGAAACGTGCCTTATAACTCAGTTACTTGTCTTGCAAGGGCACGTGTTTAATAGCTGATTATGTGGAACAGAGGAGTTAAATTGGCTTAAGAAAGAGCCACAGGCCTGTTGCTGAAAGCATATATGTGACTCATCAAAGCTCAAGTCTGTGATATTGTAAAGGCCAAATATTGTAAATACTTGGCCTTTCCCCGTTTCTTTTTAATCTTAGCTTTGGCCATGCCCCATGAAGTACTCAAGCAATCTGTGAAGATAGCTGTAGTTCGCTATGCTAATTCGTGCTACGTGTTTAATTGTTTACCGGTTGTTAATCTCTTTAGTTCAGGGTCGTATTTTCTTCTCCTCAGCGTTTCTCATAGTGCCTGCTGGTGCCCAGAGCACTAAGAGCTTGCAGAAGTTTAGCCAGTCATCACGTCGCAGATGCTTTTGACTTGACAGTCTCGGATAAATGTTTCATTCACAAACAGAAGAGAAAGAAACATCAGAGCACGTTGGAGTATTTATGGATTGGCCTTTGATTCTTCAGTTGCTCCTAGAAAACAGATGATTCTGCCTCCAAGATTGATTTTTATTATCTCCAGACATGATTTGCCTTGAAATCAATACAATAATGTAAAATGTCATTGCAGGTAGAGGACATTGATCTGCAATGCATTTATTAACTCCCCCTGATAAAAACCAAAATGATAACAGTAAACATGCTGGTATTCTGAAAAGAGAAAAAGCGAGTCCTAAATCCTCGAGTTACAATTTATCTAGAAGAAAAACATACTTTAAAATCATGTATGTGAAATGGTTTATGCAGATAAGTAAAAAAATGTAGGTGGATCTTTAACATTGTAACACTAATGGCTGCTAAAGAGAATTAGGTGATTAGATGGTTAATCAAACTTGAAACTGCTGCTTATCTGCCTAGGTCCACGTAAGGAGTATCAGCAACGGGAATGGAAATTCAGCCCGAGGAAAAGCAGCGCTCTGTCTGTTTGCTCTCGTGTTGGATGCAGCCGGGTGTGCTTGGCATCGCTTGCCTTTGTCTTAGCTGCTTGTTTGAAGCATCTGGTAATTGAACATAAACTCTTGCACTTGAGCATTCATGCTTGAACCTGAAATTACCTTGTCATCCACACTGGCTTTCATTAAACAGCTAACAGATGCCCTGGCGTGCTCCTATCGCAATCCGTGATGCGGCGAGTCAGAGCCTCCTATGCAGAAATGGCTTCGGTCTATATGGTCTCCTCTGGTCCAGCCTGGAATAAATGTCCTTCCCTCTGCGTTCTGCAGCAGCCGCTCGGGCCGTGACGCGTCTGAGCCGTTCGCTGCTATGTAACTCAGACGTGCCTTCTGAGTATAATGCGCAGGGTACTAATATTTCTTATGTACTTGAAGAAAATGTACATATCCCTCAGCAAAACCAGACACTGCACTTTATTTTTTTCCCATTTAAAGAACCAGACCGTGTTTCTTCTGTCCGTAAGCAGCTGTTGCAGTTTTCGCTAGCTGGTTTGTGTCCATTTGCAATACAAATGTAATGTCCCTTCCAAAGCCATGAATATTTACAACAGACTTTTCCTATTTAGGCGAAAGAGTAAAGGGGAGAAGGACATGTGCTGCAGACCTTCAGTGGAGAATCTTTTACAGAATTTCCATTAGTTTGCATTAACCAAACCTGGCAGCATGAAAGCGTGAACAAATCTTGAATAAAGTGAAATGGGCAAGGCTGGAAGAAAAAAGGAAGGAATAAGCCTGTGCAAAATCTTGGAGAATTCCTTTGTAAGTGTAACAATCTGAAGGCACCGTTAAGTTTTGGGTAGAGTTCTGATTTATTCAGGTTTTTACCCTAGATAAATGTGTCAAAACCCGAGTATTCCCTTCTCTTTGTTCTCCTTTGACCTCCTTCTCTGTGCCAAGCTAGATGTCTAAACAGGCATTTAGGCATTAGGTGCACAGGTTCCAGAACACAGCATTCAAAATGCTGACGTTATCTCTTTTCTGAATTTGTCTCCGAGATGCTCAACTCCACCGGTTTGAGGCCAACAACAGGAACTGTATCTCCTGAGCATGTTGCAGTTCAACCTTTTATTAGAGTAAAATACTCTGTATGCCTTCTGCAGCCAGGGCTGGCAAAGCATATCTCATTGCTAAGCACTTTGACAGCCTCCAGTGACAGGCACGGCGGTTATTAGCGTGGCTGAATCCCTTCACTGCGGAGCTGAGCACACAGCCCCCACAGCTGGGGCAGACTGGAAAGGAGCACGTTTGGGAACAGGACACCAAGCAGCCATCGAACGCAGTCGGGTCTGCCTCTCTCCGGGTGCAAAAACCCTCCGGGGTCGGTTGAAATCTTGCCGATGGGCACAAGACGTGTGACATCGCTTCTGGCTTTGCCCTGGTCCTCTGGTATCATTCAAAAGGTATTCGCATCCTCTGGGCTGACCTATTTTTTTTAAAAAAGAAAAGCATTATCTCCGAGTGTCAGCCTCTGATTCATTTTATGTCACTTATGTCATGCCACTGTGGGTTGCGTCCCGCTGTGTCGTGTCCTCCGGATCGATATGACACCGCACGGCACTGCGTGAGCCACAAGAAGCCAACGCGGCGATGCAAAGCTGTTTATCCTAAACAAGTAATCCCGCCTAATGGACACCCAATCAATAGACAATCAGGGTGGGATGGTTTCTTTTCAGACTGGATAATTGTTACCCTCGGACCGTACCCGCGATGGCTGCAGCCTGCCGGTTTGCAGCTCGGGGATGGAGCACGGCTTCCCGAAATGAGCCGTGAAACGCAGGCGGCACTGACAGCTAATGATGGGCTCCTTTAGCAGGGATGAGGGGCGAAAGTGAAGAAATATCAGCCTTCCTATAGATGGGAAGTGCTGCTCAGCTCCATTTCTTAGAACAAACTGAAAGCTGGCAAGAACACTTTGTTAAAATATCTTTTAATATAAACTCAATACATTAAGTCGGTCAGAAATACACCAAATTATTTCTAATATGCTGCAGGTATAAAACTAAGGGATGTAACGCAGGACAAAAGTAGGTAAGAAAAGCTCAGATAGCGTCAGTGCACCCTGCTAGTGAGGCCGGGGCTGGTGGCGGTGGCATCCCGACCTGAGGACCATCCCCGTGAGCTCTCACGCTGCTCAAACCGTCTCGGCTCCGACAGCGAGCTGCAAGCTGAGCCGCTCCGTGAGCTGCCAGCCTGGCTGGCACGCAAGGAAAACCCCATAAAACAAAAAAGTGCTGTTTCTGTCGCGCAGAAAGTGTGCTCCGGGAGTGAAAGGAAGGCTGAGGGAGCTTTCCTGCTTCCCTGAGCCTTCAGTGACACCTACAGACAGCCACCAGCCAGTCTGCCGAGGGCACGGCCCTGCGTGTGCAGGGTGGTCATTTTGTTCCCTGTTTTATTTGAGACTGAAAAGCAGATTATTTTACCTCCTGATGACAGAGGGCTTTTCATCCCTTGAGAGCATTCCCACTGGCATGCACTATTCACTTACTCCTCCTCTAAAAACTTGTCAGTAATGCCAGATGAACTTTCTCGGAAGTGATCCCGAGCAATGCTGCTTGTTTTTTGTCTGTTCTTTCTGCAGGAGGGCTGGGAGGTGCCAGGCACCGCTTCCCTCTGGGGAGGGCTCGGAAACCTGCAGGCAGCTTCAAGGGGTGACGTTACTGTTGGAAATTCTTACCCTTTATCTGCAACTGAATCTTTCAGCCTTATTTTTAAAACTATATCAAAATGCACCTCCAAAGGTGAATATCATCTCAAAATATCACCGAATTCACTATTACTTTTTTTGATTAACTGTGCTTGGCAATAGTGCCCTTACCAAGCAAAGATGTCTAAGGAAAATAACCTGTGCTTAGGGGGGACAGGACAGTAGCGGAGCATGAAGATCAGCTCTCCCGTAGTATCTGTCTCCCCGGACTGCCTCTCTTGCCTTGCAAGTGGACAATAAATACATGAGTAGCCAGCTCAGAAAAAAAGTCATTGTTCTTTTTAATTTTGACTTGGATGCTAACCAAAACGATTTTGGCATCATTAAAGCACTCGCCGTAATTTAAAAAGTGCCTGATGTTGCAGGTTTTGAAAATGCAGATCTGATAATTGTGGTTACCACTTGGCTGCATACGGCCAAGGTGTGCCTACACTCGGCTGCCCTCCGTTGGCTTCTGGAGAGCATTTTCCGTTTGCTGCTCTGCTAGGGTTATTAGAGGGGGGGAGGGGATGTTTTTGTTTTTCAGCTTTCCCAGTCCTTGAGAAGAGATGGGTAAGCATTCTCCTTGGGGTGATTTGTAAAGTGCATTGGTGGGGCTCGCGCTCCTGCTGAGCACGGCTTGGGTCAGAGCCCTCCCTGCGCATCGTTTGTCACCAAGCTGCATCGCGCGTTCCCGTAACCCGGTACGTTCAGCTGTTAGATTGCGACGCTTCCCGACGCGATTGGATTGAAACCTGATTTTCAGAGCCACTGGGCACTTGCAGTTCCTACCACATCTGCAGGAGCTGTGCCGAGCTGCTCTGGAAAGCAGGTCTTCAGCAGGCACCCATGTTTCATTCTTTATATGTTTATAAACTCTATGCATCGCAGCAGGAAGCATCAGTTTTATGGTGTGGACTTCTCGCCTCTTGCAGAAAGTGCCGTGGAGGCGAGGGTTAGCTACAGCAAAACCTCGGTGCTGAGGCTCGTTAAGGACCACAGCTTACCCGGATCATTGCAGGACTCGTGTAGGAGAGCTCAGGGCTTTGTGGGAGGCACCCATTTCATCTCAGAGTCAAGTCCTTCATAAATATTTCATACGGGCTCTGAGCAGGGCAGAAGATGAACTTTTCATGCCGAGAGGAATTTCAGTAAGTGATTCTGTGCCTGAGCCCCGCTGCAGGTGCGAGCGTTTCTGTAGCATCCCGAGCTTGGGCTGCTCCGGGTCGTCTTGAGTTTTGGTAGTAGCAATCCCAAGTGACGGTAAAATCCTGATGCATCAGTTATACAAAAATAATGTCAGAAGTCTAGGCAATAATTAAATATTATTTTAGTGATGTGCACTTCTACTGCTTATATATATATATTATATATTCTGTGATTCTGTGATTCTGCTTATACCTGAGAAATTTCAAATACTTACATTAATTAGTTAAGCCTTATAACACCTACTGTGGTTCTGCTAAGAGTTACTCGATCTTGTTAGAAGTGAAACCAAAATACAGACTAATTATAATTTGTCCAAGATGATATAGCCAGGTCCCTGAGGACTTGATCTGAAGCATATATGGTCAGCGATTAAATCTTTTTCACCACCTGCTGTACACTTTTGGTTAAGGTCTTTGAAAACCCGGGAACGGCTTCACATCCCCTGAATTTTGGTGAGTAGTTCTGCCCAGTACATATCTTTGTTGCTGTATCCTTATTATTTCAGCACAGAATTAAGTAGTCGGCCAGTAGTCCCTCGAAGAAGTAGGTACGATTTTGGTTTCGTATACCAGAGAGTGAATAATGCCCATAGTATTTTAGCATGACAGCTGTGGAGAACAGACTTTTGGAATAAGCAAAAATATCTATCTGTATATGATTTTCAGACTTTTGGTCTCATTGTTAAGCAATATTTTTTCTCCTTTTCATTTCCTCTGAGGCCCTGTAGAAAAAAACTATGGCATTTTTGTCAACAGAAATGAAAGACAAATGCTAACTTTAGAGGCAGAGGGAATTCACAGGCACAGATGAGGAGCTGAAGTCTGCATAATGTGTCATGGCTCATCTTTCTGTGCCACCATTTTGTTCATACTGCACAACTAAAGTGAAAAATAGACAATTAAACCAGTGGTAAAGGATCCCTGTGAACTCCAGCTGTGAATAAGGGATTAGTCCTGAAGCCCACGCTGGAGCTGATAGGTGCTGCTGCCCATATTTAACAGACAGAACTTGCTACATCACGGGTGTCCACAGGTTTAGGGGCTTTTCTTTGTAAATGTTGTGCTTAGGACAATGCCCTTTCTCAGTTTCTTCTGCTTCACCTCCCCAAAATACTTGCTCAGTTCTTGCACGCCAGGTCAGTGACATCTCGTGTAAGACCACAGAGGTCCTAAAAAGTGAGTCAGTCTGACCTAGTAACTGACCCAAATCAGCTTCACGTCAGGCAGAGCAGTTACTACGCCCAGAGCCACTCTTACCCCCAGACCCCTCTATCTGTCGTCACTACAGGGCATGGCTTATTGGGGCAGAGCTGTGGTGTCCGTGGTGTGGAAGGTTTGGCTGGTATCACTCATCATCTCCACTTATTCTTTGTGTGGACCTACCTGGATTGAAAATGTAAAACCATCCGTCAGACAGAGAACATGGCCAGCATTCTGAACAAACACCGACTGTTCTGTAAACACAACGTACAGCAATAATGTTATGTTTAATCTTTCGCATTAATCTTAATAATGTTAGTCTAATCTTTCCCTTTCCAGGTCCAAGCAGGTATCACTTATGTTTTTAATATACCCTTCTTCATTCCAGTTTTGGAGATTTTACATTGAGAGAGCTTTCTTAAGGCAGCATTTGATTTAGGAACAATAAAATAGTTTTTCTGATAACAATGGTGAGCAACGTATGACTGTGAAACGCAGCTTTGAAGTAAGACAATTCAAATAAAATATCTCTGATCTCCAGGCTTTTTCAAAATATTTTAACCAAGCTGTTCAGATGTGCTGCACTCTTTTCCAGCCTTTTCTTTTCTCCTTGTTTGTTAGGATGGTGGCTAGAAGAGGATTCTGGAGGATTTATTAACAGTGTTTCGATCCAAGAAAAAAAGAAAGGTATCAGAGGATAAAATCAAAGATGTGATAGTTCACTTGTTGCATTAAGGATCTTCCTCAGTGGTCACTGCAAATTTTTGAAGTTCTGGTGGCAATGCTGCAGNATGNNGNAGACTGCTTAGTATCTCTTCCAGCTCTACATGTCTCTCCATCCCTCAGGAGGACAGGGTTAACGCTTTTATTTTCCCACTTTGTTTTCTGTGTTGTTTGTAGATCCAACCCGGGTCATGGTGTCACCTTTCAGCATGGATGTCACTGTTGGAGAAAGCATTGTCTTGCCTTGTCAGGTATCTCACGATCACTCGCTGGACATCATGTTTACGTGGTCATTTAATGGACACCTGATAGACTTTGAAAAAGATGGGGATCACTTTGAGAGAGTTGGAGGAGTAAGTATTAATACTAAAGCAGTCTCCTTACAGTAATAAAAGTAGGTAACATAGAAAAGGGCTACAAATAAAAGGAATGGACTTGACAGAAGTTAATAGTAGAAGATGTTTTCTTGTGTTTTATAGACTGAGAAGATGAACATTGCCAGTATAGTGCTTCATTACAGTTGGTGTAGAATTGGTGTGATTTGTTAATGACATAACTTAAATCTGCTCGCATGAACGACGCGTTCACATTGCAGTGCAATGTATGTTACAAGACCTATAATACGTTTTCTCATTGCAAAAAAGTGCCTTCTTATTCAAGAAAGATGTCCACGATAGTTTTTCTCTTGCTATAACAGTAAGAAGTGTAAAATATAACAATTGCAGAACTTTATATTTACACAGAAAATAGTGGGAAATCAGAGGATAGCCTCCAATTTGTTCAGGCAGTGTTTTTTGGCGTGTCTGTCTGACTCTGTCCTCCTTTTGTGACCACATGCTTAGAGTAAGTATTCTTCCTCTACACAAAATAGCCTGCATAATATTACAGATGTCACCGACCGTCAGAGAGGACATTTCTTTTCAGTGTTATCTGTGTACATTTCCTGGCGATGACGTCGGTATCTTCGGGTTGTGTGTGTGTTTTTTTATGGGAAACCCAGTCAGTACCCACTGACATTGCAAATTCTTGCGATGTCCAAAGAATTATTTATTGTAAGGTTGAAAACATGATGTTCACGGAAATCTGATAGCTAGGAGAAGAGTCAGGTGTGAAATCATGGTTAGACTGCCCATTAAATACAGCCCTGGCCACCGCCGTTGGTCAAGACCATGGTCAAGTGGCAGGTACGGGGAAGAAAAGGTCGTGAAGGTAGGAGTTACTTCGCTTTGATAGGAGAGGGGAGATCTGCTTGGGTCACTTGCCATTTTCTGCCTCTCCAGGGAGGTTTAGGACCAGAGAGCCCGCAGCGAGGTAAGGGTGCCCATGATGATCCTTTCCTGCTTGATTTCCCCTGCCTGTACCTCAGTTGTGAAGGGCAGGTTGTTTCAGCTTTTCTAGTAGTTTCAGATCTCCTGAAGCTGCTGTAGCGTGGATTTTGGGAGTCGGGGAAGGTCAGTGCTATAGGAGGCACTTCAGGACTCTGTTTCTTAGAAAAGGGGTTCGCATGAGGAGGTAGCACAGCTGTCAGACCTGCCCCAGCTGCTCGTGCCTTTCTTCTGACCAAACATAATTTCCAAATCATTTCTACTAAAAGAGGAGAAGCAATTTCACAGGCTATGCCTGGAAGATGGGTAAAAAGTTTGCTTTCCTGTGTAACCATAACGTTTTTCTTTGCAGTTCAGATTTCATCTAATTTAGCCTGTTGCGTATCTGGCAGGACTTGGGGAGTTTAATTTCTAACTTATTTGCAGTTTAAAGATGTCTTCTCATCCTTCCTGATGATTTTTTTTTCCACTTCTATTGGGTGAAGGTAGCAAAAAAAAAAGGGGGGGGAAGAAATGCCACAAATTTTCAGCAGAGGTAGAAAACTGGGAAGGGTTTTGCATGTTGCTCTGAGGGAGGTTTTACACAGCCACGTGCTCTGCTGGGTTTCAGGCAGACTGGCAGTCTGTGTTTACATTTGTCAGGAGTGAAATTTAATGCTGAAAGGAAAAGGAAATACAATTTACAAACCTTGCTGTTATCCCTAAAAAAAAAATCATTAAAAGCTGCACTTAAAGATTGATGCCTGGGGTGCACAACAGCAGCGACGGCTCTTCCCGGCGACTGCGCCTGATGGGCCTGCGAAGCTGAAATTACAAACTTTATTAATATTCTTCAGTCAGAAAGCCACAATCACAAGGTTACTGTGAGATTTCTAATGTATCGAATGCTTTGCATCTGGAGAAGAATTTAGAGAGAGTTTTCTGCTTCCCATACGTACAGAAACATAATTAGTTCTATTCAACAGTTAATCAGACATGCACTTGGCGTTTGGAAAACAAATTGCTGCTGTTAGGTGATGCACGATTTCCTCGGAGAGTGCTCTTCTCGTGATCTTTAGCACAAAAACGCCGGGCAATCAAAACGCTGGCAGTAGTACAAAGCCGTGAAACCACTGCAGATGTCTCATAATTTGGGCTGGTTTTCACTTATGAAGTCGATGTAGACACAACTTGGGCATCTGAGTAGCAGAGAGGCTATAAATTGGATAGCCAGAGAGATAAAGAGGAACAGGAGCAAACCTGTCCTACATAAGCTTTGTCACGTCGTTTTAATGGGGCAACTGCTTAACGGACCCAACCCAGGCTCCCCTGCCCCTTGCAGGAGCTGTAATTTTAGGAACGCTCCCGCTCTTATCTTCAAGGCAGACTCACATAATTTTAATAGGCCACGGGTTGCATTACTGATGTTTTCATCAGCCAGTGTAAAGTAAATCCATTAGTCACAGTGTCCTTCATGTGATAATGATGTTTAGCGCTCATTAAAAAGTAATTGTAACCACTTTTCCCTACTTTATCAGCAGGATTCAGCTGGCGATTTGATGATCAGAAGCATCCAGCTGAAGCATGCCGGGAAGTACGTCTGCATGGTGCAGACAAGTGTGGACAAGCTATCGGCTGCTGCAGACCTGATCGTAAGAGGTATTTGAATTTTCTTACTGTTGCTGCTGTTGTAAAATTTTTTCTTTCCTATCTTCTGCTGCTGGTAAGACAATTCCTGGGCTCGGAGATATTCACTGGGATCTCAGCATCTTGTAATTAATCTTAACAAATATGCTCTAAGTACACGCTGGGGTTCAGAGGAGGTTTTCAAACAGTGCTTATAAGGATTCTTTCCTATGTACATACTCACACAGCAGACACACAGCACAGATAAACACACTAGACCATGTTCGTGTCCTGAATGCCAGACTTGCACCGACTGAGCTCATTTATGTGACAACCTGTGCAGCAGAAACAGTATCCAGCTTATTCACTGCATTTCTGCCCAGCGGTATTGTTCCATTTCCAGAACAAGCATGATCTGGAAACTTCACTGATACTTCAAGATCTGTTCATACCATGCACAGGTGGTCTGTAAATATGACTTTGACAGAGATGCAGTTAGTTACCCTGAGCCTGGATCTTTCCAATAAATACGATTTATTTTTTCCTGCTCGTTAGCTTTGAGAAAGCAAACTTTGGTGCTGCTCTGTGCCTGTTACCCTCAGTTCTGACAGATCCGCCAGCAAAATCATGGTTTGCACGTTGTCCATGTAATGTAAGTTCTCAGGCAACTCAGCGAAAGGAGGAGAGCGTGAAAAAGGAGGAAGCAATTCCCTCTTTATCAGAGCTGTGCCAGAGTAAAATGTGTGAGATTAGGCCCTGACCTTCCATTGAGAAACGTGCCCTTGTCTGCAGCTGGGCATTTCTGTTACCCTCCGAACATCCTTGTGCTTTTTTCCGCGTTTCCCCCGCGGGAGTCTGAACGCAGACGTCCTTCGCCACGCGCCGTGCGAAGGGCTGGGCCCCTGGCGGCAGCGAAGCCGCTGCTCTGCTCCCCAGGAGGTTGCTCCCCGTTGCACGGACCCTCGGCTTTTTGCTGCGGCATGATTTCAGATGAAATCTTTTTTCATTTTGCACAAATATTTCAAAACAGCCTGCTGGTGGGCGCCTCGGTTAGGTAACTTCCTTAGTGCTGTCTCTGTAAACAAACAGGAGGAACATTAAATTCTCACAAGAAAATGACCTTTGATGATAGAAAAAATAGCAATCTTGTCACTCCCTGCAAACATCAATGGGGATGTCTCCATCCAGGCCAGCGGTCCCACGGCTGCACCTAGAGTTGTGCTGTGCCGCCTCACCGGCTGCAGAAGAATTAGGAAATATCCCTGGGCTGAGAGGCTGGAGGGGCAGGCGGGTAGCTGGCGCATAAATACAGCCTTCAGAATAATTTTTAGAAATTTTTAAAATATTGGAGTTCTGTCAAAATAATGAGAGATTAGATACTAGAATGAAGATCAGTTCTTGATGTCAGGGAGTATCAGAAGTAAGCCCCAGCACCAGTGCACACAGATCACAGATCACTTGTTCGAGGTGGGATTTTTCACACCATCGGAACAGGAGAAGCGCGGGTCTGTCGGCAGCCCAACAATAGTTGGTAAATCACTAACATTTTTCCCTCTCTTGCCCTACTGCAAAGAAGTACAGAATCACAGAATGTTCGGGGTTGGCAGGGCCCTCTGTGGGTCACCCAGCCCAACCCCCTGCCCAAGCAGGGTCACCCAGAGCAGGCTGCACAGGACCTTGTCCAGGCAGGTCTGGAATATCTCCAGAGAAGGAGACTCCACAGCCTCCCTGGGCAGCCTG
>Ga0065711_1005043_pt1 | contig 26193 bp, 9 predicted proteins | sample Hoacrofraction12_FD_59098 | JGI IMG/M metagenome (GOLD analysis project Ga0065711, IMG submission 59098) | Hoatzin crop microbial communities from Cojedes, Venezuela - Epithelial fraction 12 v2 (version 2) | ecosystem: Host-associated > Birds > Digestive system > Esophagus > Crop | place... | reverse complement strand
CTGTTCCAGGGCTCCGTCACCCTCAGAGTGAAGAAGTTCTTCCTCATGTTCAGACGGAACTTCCTCTGCTTCAGTTTGTGCCCGTTGCCCCTTGTCCTGTCACTGGGCACCACTAAAAAGAGTCTGGCCCCATCCTCCTGACACCCACCCTGCAGATATTTAGAGGCATTTCTAAGGTGTCCTCTCAGCCTTCTCTTCTTCAGCCCAGCTCCCTCAGCCTTTCCTGGTAGGAGAGATGCTCCAGTCCCTTCATCATCCTCGTAGCCCTCCGCTGTACAGCCTCTAGTAGCTCCTCATCTTTCTTGAACTGGGGAGCCCAGAACAGGATGCAGCACTCCAGATGGGGCCTCACTAGGGCAGTGACTCAACTGTATCCACAGATGTATCTGCATTTCTCTTCTGGGCAACATGGGCTTTGCTTGCTGGAGGCTGTGCTTTGTGACCTCGGTGTTATCTCCTTCCTCCTTACTCCTGTAACAGGTAAAACCCCACATACAACCTTTTGTCTTGGATGTTGTTCTGCCTTCCCAAGTTAAATGCTTGCAGAAGGAAAATAGAACTACGTTGTGGGTTCTTTTTTGCCTCTCTTTCTTTCTTTGTTTCATTTATGATGATTTGGCAAGTCTATGCCAAACCTCAGTCCAACAGAGCTTTGAGAGAGACATCTCTGTTAGAGACAGGGACTGCCACAAGGCTGAAAATGCTCCATAAATATGTTGCTTATTTTTCACATCTAATATATTCCCTTAAAGTCTCTGCACTTTATTTGGAAGCTGAGCAAAATGGACCAGACTCCACTGTAATATTTCATTAACTTTGCTGGAGTAACACCCCTCCTTTGGTGTGCTGTGTTATTTAATACTTAGCCACAGACTCCGCTGTGAAATGCCAGCATTCTTTCCAGAAAAAACACTATTCATGTTAAGAATTCACGTTGCCATTTAATTATTAATTGTGCTTTAATTGGCTGTCATAAATTCATTTGCCCTTTTATCTGCAACAATGACTCTTTGGAACTGTTATGACTGCCTGCAAGTATGAGTAATGAGTTTGACTTGAATGCAAAGATGTTCAAGCAGTGTTGCTGTTACGGCTGAGCGGACTGAAGGAAGTTGAGTTGTGGTGGTGGTGGGAGGATGGAGGAGTCGCAGCCTTCCAGCTTTTCAAAGCGTGACTATTTCACACCAGAGAAGAGCGAGGTGTGCACCAGCCAGCCAGAACAGTGACCGCAGTCGACACAAACATCTGTTTGTGTAAATGAAAATGAATAGAAAAGAAAAGGAAAAAATGAACAAAGGAGCTATAAGGCGCTGCCTGTGAAAAAAATGGGTCGAGATAACTGACAGGTCAGGTAAACTGGGAGGTTGCTGTGCACAGCTGTACTCTCAAGCTGAGCCATGAATCTGAGATGGCTTAATGCAATATGATCCCAATACACAATAGAAATCTGGCAGGTAATGCTTTATAAAAGCTGCATATTTCCTAAGTGTATGACCATAGCACACTGGAGTTAAGAAGAAGAGCTCTTCAGAAAGTAGTCCTGGAAGACACGCTCTGTACTCAGTGTCTGGTCCCCTCAGCACGGGCGGTCTGGCAACAGATTCATCAGCCCAGCAAAGCCTCACATCCCTTCCTGTCACTCCCGCACATCACAAGACACACACTCCTCCACGAAGCACCCTATAAGAAACACAGATACTTGCACAAAATGCCAATAGCCACAAAGCTATATGGAGGTGCATAAAAAGAAATCTTTTTAGCTCTAATGTATAGCTATATATATAAAAATCTGTAAAAGGATGTATTATTCTCTAATTTCTCTAATAAGCTTTCCAGTGGAAAATATACGCAATGAACATATGAACACGTCCCAGGCCAGTACTAGAACCAGCTGCTGACTTCTGTATGAGCAAGTTGGTGGCAGATTTGATCCAGGTCAGTAGTTAGTGCGAGAACTTCCAACTGAATTACATAACTTGGCAAACTCCTTCCTTTCCAGTCTCCTGCATATTCAATAATCCTTACTCCTAGCAACTTGAAAGTACAGGCTTTGGGGGAAGATTTAGCTTTAACTTTGGATTTTGCACATCTTGGTCTGAAATAATCTCACCTCCTATCACCATGTCCTACACATTCACATGAAAGAAGCTCCTTTTGTATGCTGCAGACTTTTAGCTCGCGTGGATCCAAACAAGCTGAGGGCCAGATGATACCTGGCTCCGTTTGCAAGAAGGCACCCTCCCATCACGCTTGCTGCTACATTGCTCTCCATCTCCAAGGAAACAGGCAGGCAGAGATGCTTTCATTCCCCGATCGCTTTCCAAAGATGCTGCCCAGGAAGGATGGGGGTCCTCTCTGTAGGGCAACGAACTGGGATTGTCACATTCTGTCAGCGCTGTTGCTCCCGAGCCGTTGTGTGACCTTGGGGTGAGTCATTTCCCCCTCTCCCTCTTTGGTGTTTCTACTTTTTAAGTCACTCAGGAGATCTGCTTCCTGCCTTCCCTCCCTCCCCCCCTTTTTCTTCTTATATTATATTTTTAAAAAAATTTAAGAACACTGATTTTATGGCATTCTGAAGTTCTGCTGCTAGTGCTTATCAAAAAGTGAAAATGAAGGGAAAATAATAAACTGTCTAATGTGTGTTATGGTGTCTTCAAAAAGCATCCCTGGTGTCCTAAGGGAATAAATAGATCTTTGCCAGAGGAATTCAAAGAAAGAATGAAATTCCACCCTGCTACAGGTTTTCTTTTTCTTGCAACAAAGACTAGTGAAAAAGTTCTCAACTTCTTTATGCAACTGTGTGTGTTGGGGGTGGGGGAGGATAGCTTTGAATTTCATCTTTAAATGAGAGGGTCAGCCTGACACAGGAAAGATTTGGAGTTTTTTCCCCCCCAAGACATCTTATCCCATGTGTTAGGCAGGTTCTGCCTCCAGTCCACCCACCCACCTGCCTGGCACCCTGCCATGCGCTCATGTAAGCAGTGCTCACCGCTTTCACACCTCGGAGTGTCGAGAGGCTCCTCTCTTGGCAGTGGCAGAGCAGGGAATTTATGCCTGAACACTGCTGAATGATAGGAAGACAGAAAAGCCCCACAGAAGCACAAATAAAGCAGCAGCAAGGAATCCCTGTCTAACCTATGGTTCCAGTCCCATGAGGAAAGCAAGAGACGTCAGACAGCCCAAATCTCCTATTTCTGGCTTGTGGTCTCACCTTTTAAAACCTTGATTCTCCACGCAGAAGATGGAGATGATCCTCAGATCAAGGGGATGCAAAAAGAATTAATTAGTGCTCAAAAAGTTCTTGCAAGGGTGCCAAATATTTGGAGTAATGGAAAAATAAATACAATATTGCCGACATTTTGGAGGGGATACGGAATTCATCACTAAAACTGTGATGTTGTGTCTGTTGGGGTAGCTCTTCTGATTCAGTCCTTTCCCCTTTGTACTTCTGCTCGATGTTGCATTGCAAGCGTGGGGATCCATTTTCACACGTCCCCGCTAATTATAACCGCCTCCAATTTTGGGAACCCATTGCCTTTACTGGGTTGTGAATATCTGCAGACTTCACTGCTTTCAGCCAGATTTGTTGGCGCAGAGTAGCTTTGGAAACTGGCAGCCTTGTCAGTGTTTCATGGAATCCAGAACCAAGAGGGATTTTAAGATTTTTATAGATTTAATGATTAGGTCAAGGAAACATAGAAGTGATGTTATAAAGCAGCAAAAATAATCCAGAGTCCAAGCTCCCTGATTTAAACTCAGAAAAGTGTTTTTCTGAAGTATTTCTAGGGAAATGGCACATTTTCTATTTTATTTAAAGGAGAGACAGTGTATTTTCATTACCAGTCGTAAAAATTTTCAAATGAAAGTGAAGCCATGAATGCACATCCTTCTCCGCAAAAGACTCCCTTGATTTAATGCAAGTTTTACATAACCCAGCTTTCCTACACCACTGATATCAGACTTTATTCTTTAGTAATTACTGGAAGTGCACACAGTCATTAAGCACCAGTGCTTTTTCATCTCTCTGAAGGATTGAAATTTCCACGTCTAGGATAAGCGGTGTTCTTTGCCTTTGATTCATTTAAACTCAAAGCATTTTGCACTCAGAGCAAGTGCAATAATTTACACAAAGTGCTTTTTCTCAGCAAAGTCTCGGACCCACTAGCAATGACAGCCTCAGAAACGTGCGCTGTCTTGAGCCCTCGTGACAGCAGCAGCTCACATGAGCATCCTGTGGTCAGTTGCATTTTCTTGTGTTATCCTCTCTCCAGTTTAGCCTGACATCACCTCCTCATGGGAGCCCACGGGAGAGCTTGGCTGCAAGTCGGCCACCAGCAGCTGAAAGCTGTTGAACTCCATCAAAACCTCCACCCTAGTTAACCTTTGTGTGTTTGGAGAGGTGGAGAATGGGAAGCGACGATTCATTTCATGAAAAATGGGGCTTTGTGTAGTTGTGCAAATGAATCTGAGTTTACACTGATTTATTTGCAGTTTGTTTTTGCATTGTGGCAAGCTTCAGGTGCAGTATGTAATTTTTGTCACTTCTCTTCGGGCCAGATTTAGCTGCCCTCATCCCTATCATTAAATAGGTTTTGTCACTGATTTTAGGGGATTGATTTCCAGATTAAAGCGCTACTCGCTGTGAGGCAGAGGGGCTGAATGACACCTGCACGTGCTCACTCCAGCCCTGCATCATTCCATCAGTAGATGGAAAGCCTCCGGGGCAGCACCGTAAGCCTCAGCACTGTCTCTGCCAGCTGCAGATTTTCCAGCCTGAAACAGATTTGTAGCGATCAGCAGTTCCCAGTTTCCAGAGGGACACAGCTACATGTTTCTGGATCATTGATAGTTTTTTTCATCTGAAAGCTCTTCCCCACATTAAAAAAAAAAAAGAAAAGGTGCCAGGACAAAACCTCACACACTTCAAGAACTGCCTCTTTTCTCAGGTTCCCCTGAACCTGCCCAGTGTCCATCAGCCTGTTATCACCGCTGCCCAGCATGATGAGCCGTCTCTGAAAAGTAAGACCAAAATCAGAAGAAATAAAGCATAGAGGGGGAAAAAAAAACCAACAAAAAAAAGCAGACTGACTCTCCCTTCCAAAAAGTGATGTTCCAGAATTTTAATGCAGGAGAAGCTTAGATATTCCAAAAGCTTTAAATCAGGCTTGGTTTGTATTCTTTTATATTTCCTTGTGGAAATAACATCTTTGTTGAAAAACGGTTGGTTGTAAAAAAAACTCTTCTGAGAAAAAAAATGCCCTTTGAAATTATTGACTTTTACAATGTGGCCTATATTTTTAATGCAAATATTTTTTAGTGCAAATACAAGGCTAATTTATTACAGCAAAATTCATGGCACTGCAAACACATAAGGATATGAGAATTAAAAAAAAAAAGAAAAGTATGTGTTTATTCCACACAACAAAATAGAAACCATTTCACATTTCAGGAGAATGACTTCCCTGTGGTATTACCTGTTACACTTACATATGTCAAACAATAGTAACATATAAATTCTGACATATTTTTGGAATTACAAAGCCTAATCAGAAGCCTGAGCTGCCAGGTTATGTAATGCAGGAATGGGAGCAATAGAGGTCAGGCAAAATCTGACGCTTGTACGATATTAAGATTATCCAAGTTAAAACCAGAACTTCTGAATTTCTAATTTTTAGTAGTCCTGGGCTATACCTGGTGAGAGAACAAGTGCATTCAGGAAGAAATAATAAAACCCCTAAAGTAATTGCCAGAATATAAAAGATAAAAGAAAATACTCTCTCTTACAGGTCTTTAAAGTCAGAAGAATTAGCTGGAGCTCGAAGTGACTTGCAGATAAATAGAAAATCCATGAGTCTTAAATATGCACAGGTATACACGGGAGAAAAAAACCATGGCTACACCACAGGAATGCCATTGAAACCCTTTCCACATGAGGCATTTCAACTAATTGAACACCATTGCCTTTTGGCAAGACCCATACCCAACATGCAGCGACTGACACAGGAGCCAGGAGACCCTGGTGATGATGACTCCTGATGTAGACAGTGGAGGGCAGGTCCCAATAAAGGACAGAAACTCAAAGAAGAATTAAAGAACATAACTCACAAATTATAAGCTGTATAATACCTGACTCTGTTTTTAACTCTGCTTAAAAGCACCTCAAATGTGCATGTCCTCATATAGGTCCACCTGTCTTGTAACAAGAATTTTAACATCTGTTGCTGACAAGCTGGAATAGAGTCAAGGTATGTTGAGGACTCCCAACTAATTATCACCTTCATAGGACACCCAAGAAGAGATATGATTGTGAGCTTCGCCTTAAAATACAACAACTTTGTGAACAGTACATTCATCCCAGATGAGCTAAAATCCATCCTCAGCCTGAGAGCTTGCGTTCTTATCTGTTCCACCTTGCAGAAGAAGACAATAATTGACTGCTGACATATACGGATCATACATGAGGTCATGCAGGAATATTACAGGTGAGGTACTTGCCATCATGCTATTTTGAAGTTGCTACTCTTTGCAGCCAAGAATGCAGAAGTCAGGGGATCCAGAAAGATGATCATAAAAAAGAGGTGACTGCAAATTTTTGCTGACAGATCAGAGACAAAGGTAATTCTGGGTTCTCTCTGTCTTATCTGGGCAGTTTAAGCATGTTATATGATGACCATTAAATTAGAGAAACTATCCCAGGAAGCAACTGCAGACCAGACCTTCCCATGTCAAATGAAGCACCAGGCTAGAGAGAGATGCACTGCTGCCCTTTTTCTCTCCTGTACACATGTATTGAGCAGCAGCATTAGGAAGTGAAGTACAAAGGACCCAGAACAGCCCAAAGTTGAAAAAGACTGAACTTCTGTTCTGTGAGGTGAAAGACGTGGGCTGAAACCCTTTCTGAATGAAAGGAACAGTGAACTAAGGCTTCTGCTTTCATGTTCAGTTCTTCAGCAACCACTAAACAACGTGAAAGGTGATCAGTGCCACAGTGCAGTTTTAAAAGACAGCAGTGAACTCGGATCATACTTTTCAGAAAGAGACGGAAGCTATTTCAGTAGAATCCTTTTATGCAAGAACAGGTTAAATATTTGTACATTCTTAATGCAACGACTTGGCATATACATCTAGCTCTGGCATTTATACAGGGAGTAGTCCTTCAAAGCACCAGGTTTGCTCTGTCTCCTTACAAGTCTGCACAAACTAAGGTGCTGGGCTAGGTGAAGAGTACTGACTCCCTAAGGCTGAATTGGTCAGACATGTCAAAATATGAAGACAGTGAAAGGACCGATGGAATAGGTTTTAGAGAGAACCAAACCCACAATTTAAATGTAGCAAAAGTACTATAGAAACCAGGGACTAGATCATCATTCGTGAAGCAGCTTTGAGGACAAACAGACAAGCTTGTATTTCTTCTGGGTGTAGCTTCATCATTCAGACTAATCAAGCGTATTTTGCCACTGATTATGAGATTTGCCAGGTTATTTTAATATTCTTTACAATAATCTGTGAGCCATGATGTGGCAGCCCGCTTCTTAGAGGGTTCTGTCACCCCCTGATACTCTCTTGGGTTTTTACTGGAGAAGAATTTGTGCAACAATCAAGTTTAGTGCTTCCAAACAACCGGATCAGTGGGCACAGTTACCTCTCTGTGGTCCTCCCTTCTCCTGAACTGCAGGGAACTTGCACAAGTCTGAGATGGCTTGCAAGACCAAAAAGGTGTCAAAGGCTAGAAGACAAGGTCTAGAACAGGCAGAAACTGAGCTCTGAGATCCTGGGTGCTGCTGAATAGCAACAGCTGGAGCATAGACATCCAAGCTGGCGCACCTCTACGACTGCATCAACTGTTCAACACCTCCTCTTCCCCTAGAGGTGTGTGTAACACCTCAAATGTGTTCTTGCTTCAGCTCTTGTACAAACCTCACTGGTGGGAAGCAGAGCTTTCTAGAGTTTTAAGCACTGTGGGAGACTTCTGTTGACCATCCAATCCCTAAAAGAGAGTTTCATGGTCCACTGGCTCATTTTTGTCCAAGATGCTCTGTATTTAGCAGTATTCAGATTTAATCTCAGCGAGTCTATTTTTGTTTTGATACTTGTGGAATAACTCCCAAATGATTTTCAAAGGGCATGTTTATTTTTTAATTTGTGTTATCTTTCTTCTTCTGTGCATTGTGTGTAACATAATTACTTTGCCCATTTGCCATGCTCAAGTGGTTGGTACAATTTTGATGTCTCTCAGTCTGTCTATTTGTTTAACATTTCTTACGCTGAAAGAAACTAAGATTGTATTAGACACAGTTCTGTGACAGGTTCACCAGGTCAGTGGTGGAACATTATTGTATCAGACTGCAATATAATACTAAACTGCTTTTGCTTAATCATGTTCTATCTTCCAAGAGGAAAATAAACCTATTTTCTCTTTTTTTTATTTTTTCCAACTATAACAGACTCAAAAACTGTCAACTTAATACTGATCTGAAAATACTTATAAATATAATGTCCCATTTCAGAATTACAAGGTAACAAATCAGATTTTTGCCCCAGAAAAACGGCTCAAAGCAATACACAGAAGAAATGAAGCCAATGATCATATGCATTAATTTCTAAAGCACTTTCATTAGAGTAATTTTGTATGAGCATAATTAATCTTAGCACTGTGCAACAGAGTGGGACAAATAGGAGAAAAGTATTTTGAACATTTATACAAATAAAAGGCTGACCGGTTTGTTGCTGAGATATCTGTAACTCGGTTTTGTTCAAGAACATTCAGGTGAATGCACTGATATTTGTCACAATACGGGCAGAAAACAAAAGCTTCCCACATACTGTAAACGCGCCAGAACAGTCTTAATGGGACTGCTCTCACAAACATTTTGGAAAGCCCTCTTTTCAAAAAAATCACTTTGCTAGTGGATTATATCGTTTTGTGGCCGTGTCTCATCCTTGCATGTGATTAGATTTAGTGGGTCAGTGAAAATGATTTTGGGACACACAGAAGTTGTGCCCTGTCTGCATCATGGGATGGTCAAAGGGGGAAGAGAGGGAAATGCAGTGGTAATCTGAGAATGATTACACAGGGTCACTCATTTATACTCCTAATGCTAGAGGCTGGGAACCTTCAAAGCCTGGAGGCTTGATTCAGTTTGCCAAAACCAGCTGATTCATAACTTATAAGGGAATCAAGGGAGGAGAGAGGGGGATTTTCTTATTTTAGAAATATGCCATACAAGGATGGTGATATATCCTACACAGATAGGCCATGGATAATCTGCTATGTTCCCCTCAAGAAGATAAGTCTAGGAGTAGAAAAGCCTTGCTACTAAAGATAGTTGGTATCAGAGCAGGGAAGAAGATGGATTCTTCATCACTATATAAGAAGTGGTTAAACCAGTCTTTGTCAAGGACAGTTAAAACACATCCACTTTGTCCTCAAAACATTGGTTTTACCTCTGTGGCTGGATTCTCTTGCAAGATCCGTGTAGCATTTTCCAAATAAGATTTCAATATATAGGAGACGCAAGTGGTTTCAGAAGGGAATGGGAGAATGGCTTTCAAGCTGAACCAAGACAGACAGTGCAGCGTAATTCCCTTTTGATTATGCAGTGCTTGTGTCAACGCTGAATGCCTCATGGAGCAGATGTTGCATGGAAAGCTTCTCTCGTCCTGTGTATTATAGCTGTATGGCAGCTTGGTGGATGTCACATCTTAAGAGCAAGAACTGGAGCGTTTACAAATGGATGACTGGAAGCATAAGTGTGTCACTTTGAAATTAAAGCCAAAGGTGTGAAGGTTGTTTTCAAAACCAGTGTGATTTATCTTGATCAACTGATCAGGAAGGAAGATATGCTGGCTGATAAAGAGGGGGACGTTTCAGAGTTTAATAAACCTGCTTACTCTTATTATCACAAATTTGTTGGTTACTCGACAAGATAACAGGACTATTGCATAGTGATTAGTGAATAAAAGTAAATCATTGTCTCCACCCACAAATATCACAGCCAGATAGGACAACATATGTGGATATCATTCAAACTTACTGTTCCATTTATTTAAGTACTTACACTAATATTCATGATTCATAATGATTTAGAGAAAAAAAATGTAATTGCAATCAAGAAAGCTCAAGCTATAAACTGATTATCAGCCTCCTTTATTCTCTTCCTTCTTTCCTCTCTCTCCCTTTTGTATGGTACAAGGTAATGGAAAATGAATCCCATGAAGCCAGCATGAAGAGGTGCTATGTGCGTAATTAATGGCAGTTGTCTGTTTTGTCACACTAATAAGCCAGAGGGCAGAGAAACTCCTCCAGGATGCTAGAGATCAGGAGGAGAAAGAAACGGTGCAAAGGTTGATATGGTCCATATGTTGTTTGGCTCATATATTGTCAAAAATGTAGGAGAGTTTTCCAGACATCGAACTTTGAAACTGTCCTTACAGAGCAAAGCCTCTACTTCCTATTTAATGATGCTCTTCAAAACATTGTTTATGTCATCTTAAGGACTCATAGTAGGTAACTATAGTAGGTAGGTAACCACTGCTGTCAATAGCTGCTGCTGGCTTGGGGTGCATGATGCCCTCATGGTGACTCATGGTGGCTGCTGACCTTTAGCTGAAACGTGATATGAAAGATGTGTGGAGGTAGGACAAGAGAATATGCAAAATTTCAGTGTAAAAAAATCAGAAAAACTCATCTTTTTTCCATTTTTAGATACTACCATCTGCAAAGTGCTGTGTTCTTTACACTGTACGTTAACAGGCAAGCACTACACCCAATGCCATAGGGTAAACTGTGTCTTACTAAGCCTCTTGGAAAATAGCGCTTTGACTGCGATATAACTAAATTTATTTGAATTAGTCAACTACTTGAACTGTCTGGGCAAATGTTCACTCTTGAGACAGCCAATGCGTATCAGTTTTCAGTGATGCATAATAAAATTACCCTCGCCAAAAGAACTCAAGTTATGGGTAAATAACTACCTGGAGCTGTTTTACCGTGAGTTGTGACAGTTCTCAACAACAGGCACTGCCTGTAGAATCACTTTGGTTGGAGGAGACCTCAGGAGATCTCTGGCACAACCTCCTTCCTGCTCAGAGCAAGGTTAGCTGAGAGATCAGACCAGATTTCTCAAGGCTTTGTCCATTCAGCTCTGCGATAACAGTGTGTACCCCTGTTCAGGCTCTGTATCTGTTGCAAGTAGGAAATAAAATATGTTCATTTAAATTAAGATGGTTTTAGTTAACTGGTTTTACCTTGTATTTTCACTAAGAGCATGCAAAAGATCAGTGAGAATAGTTTAGCTGATAAATGGCACTGCATTAACCACAGTAACATCGGTGCTTCCAATATTTCTAGAGCGACCTACCTGTGTAAACAATATTTAACTGAAGAGGTTGTTGACCCAACTTGCAGCTTCTGGATGCTACTGGAAAAGTAGAAAATGAACACTACAGTAATTGAGGTAAATAATCAAGCATCCTATGGGCTAGAATCAGGTTCTTACACAGCAGCATTTATAAATTTAGTTCCATCTTACTTGAAGTGCAGTTGCAGAGTAGCTTCAATTTTTAACACAACATATTTAGTACAAAATAGATTATACTGGTGACAACAGTCCCTTTTTGCAGGGAGGTGGTCTTATAACTACTGAATGAACTGAAATAGAACTCTAGCACTTGGTTATATATACAGAAATAGCTACCATGTGGACATGGAGACAGTTTGTGTCTGAAAGAAGAGCTGGCTAGCAGTGTCTTTCTATAGTGTGTACATTTTTAAGGCAAGGTGAGTCTCTCTAAAGAAAGAAAACAAAATATTACCCAGGGCTGTTTGGGACATTTCTAAGAAATAGCCTTTTCTTTGATAAAATGCAGTTGCATCAAAATCTTTCTTTTTTTCCTTGGCACAAACTAGATATATGTTTTCTCAGAAAAGACGTTTGGGTGCAGGTAGAATTTCTTGTCAAATTGAAGAAGAATGGGGATAAGGAGCACAGTGACACCATCAGCTATTCCAAAGAGCCGTTGGTTCAGTGGAAAAGAGATACCAGGCACTGCATCTCATATCCATCAGATAAGCAGGCAAATTCTTGTGGTCTAGATGCTATGAAGCAGCAACATACGACACTACTTGGTCTCCTCAGTCTACATGCTTTTTTGTACGAGGCCTTCTAAAGGGAGGTCAGGAGGAACCTGTTGTTCTGAAGTTCGTCTCTACACACAGGTATCATTCTTCAAATCACATGCATTTTTGCAAAGACAGAAAACTTCCTTCACTGCTCTGATATGAACTGGCTGGTGCCTCAGTTTTGATCCCTTTGTTGCTCTCTGCACATAAATCTTGTTTAGTCAATAGGATTTGCCTGCCTGAAGTAATGCATGATTAACTGCACAGAGAAACGTAGAATAGATTTTTGTGCTGCAGATCCTTAAAATGTTTTTGTCAGGAAATAATTCCCAAAGCTGTATTTGGCTAATATTTCTTTTCCTTCACTGAACATTTATCTTATGCTTTTTCCTTGCTGAAGGGTATGAACTTTAGTCTCATTTATCAACCCTTTTGGTCTCAATTTTACCTTCCCTTCCATTTTCTGAGTTTGCTGTATTATAACATTTATTTTGGCATCTTTATTTTAACACTTTGGCATGACGCATTTTCTCACAAAAAGTTTCTATAGAGTAATGCTAATTCACCAGTCATTGATTCAGGTAGATTACTGTTAAGTAATCCAGCACAAAAACATAATATTGCACACTGCAGCAATCTGGCAAGAGTAATGGAATGTAGGAATAATGTATAACAGCTAATCAGGCAAAATTTTGTTAGCGTGGTCTGCCAATGATGTTCCTCTACATGTGCTAGGTATGATTCAGCTGCACATGTGTTACATCCATTGTAAATAACAAGAAATTCTCTAGGATGTGGTAGGCAAATCGAAGAACCTGCAGTGTAAAAACCAGGGAGGTCTTTAATGCATATGAAATACATTCAATCACCTGGCCAGAGGGGATGCTTCCTCCAAGTGTCCTTATCTGCCTTATCTGCCTGCCATTGCCATCTGGCATCCTTTTGTTTAGTTATGTTCCTTCTTAGTGATTCCGACCTCGAAATTGGAATCCTATTGATGATAATTTTTGAAAGAGGTTAGGCTCTTGAACTGAGTTTTTGCAGGAATAGGTTGCTCATGTTATTTGTAAAAATATTTGCAAAAAATTTGCTGCTATCTGTCCATCTTCTAGACAGTGGTTGACCCCACAATATGTTCTGTAGGAGAGGGGAAGCAGCTTCTCAGTCCATATGTTTGAGTTACTTATTTTAATGTTACCCCCACTTAGAAAATTTCCTAGGCACTCATTTAAAGATAGTGCCATTTTTTCTGAATCCGTTCTATTTCCAATAAATTACTTCTGAAGAGGGGTGACCGTAACTGGTCTCAGTGTTCAAAGTGACTGCGCTCCATTGACTTGGGCCATGGCATTATGATGCTTCCAGCCTTAAATCCTAACCCTCTCCTAATACATCTTGACAGTTTGTTTGCTTCTTGATCACTGCTGTGCACTGAGCAGATGTTTTCATGGAGTTGTCTACAGTGACAGCAAGATCTTTTTCTTGAGTGATTACAGTTAATTTATAACTCAGCTATGCGTGTGAGCAGTTGAATTGTCCTTTCCAGTGTGTATCACCTTGAATTTATCTGCAGTGATTTTCATCTGTCATGAATGTTGTGCAGACAGTTCAGTCTGGCCATCTAGAATTCTCCAAAGTCTTATTTAGTCTTGGCCAATCTAAATTAAGTCACATAAAGCATGCTTTTCCTGGCCAAAAAATGTTTTGCTGCTAGAGGCCTTGTTCCAGATTATTAACAATATTTATTGCTATTTGTCTCAGCTACTGTATGGGTTGTGCAAGACATTTTCCAAGTCGAAAAGAAAGCAAGAACTATCCTCCAAGGAGTTCAGCTATTAAGCATGGTGCTGAGACAACAGATCCACAACGTAACTGGAATATGATGATCATTACCTAAACCTTGTTAAAAAAAAAACCCAAACTATAATTTTTCATAATTTTGGGGAAAAAAACCCAGCTGTTCCCAGACACTTTTCAGAGTACTCAGTGCACATAGCTAGTATCTCTGTAGGCAACATCACAGAGTTTCATTCCTGTTGTGGATTCCTGTGACAGTTGTCTTTCTGTGACAAAATGTGACTAGCAAGTCTGACCTTTTTTTATCTTTTTACCAGCTTTTAACCCCAGGCAGAACTTTACCCCCTGATAGATTAGTTTCTTAAGCAGCTTTTTGTAAGAAATGCTATTAAAAGCTTTTAAATAAATTATGCTAACTGCGTTTCCTCTAACCACTATTTTATCAAAATCCTCAGGCTCAGACTCAGCGGTCAATCCATATTTAGCAGAACTTTTCACCACAAGCTAAAAACTAAACTCATGCCATGGTGCTTTGCTGAAGAGAGTTGGACTTAAGGATGTTTTCAGCTTTGCTGAATAGGGGACTTAGAGTAGATTAAATAGAAGCTGAGCAGAGACTTTCACATTCAAAATATTCTGTATACGGTTATCTTAGTCTCTCAGCCTACGTCTTTTTTTTTTCCATCACAGCCACCTGCCATGTATTAATACATTGATTGCAATCCTCCTGGGACACTGACTGCTTTGCTTTGATACCTGCCTGTATGACACCTAGTTCAAGAAATATCCATCCCCACATTGGTTTCCTAGATGACACGTATTAGAAATCTATGGTACTACTACTAGTAGCCTAGTAGCTAGTAGTTTTTTCCAGTAATTTGGAAAGGCACAGAACCCAGCTGTGGGCTTGAATACTATTTGTAACTGTAATATCTTCATGGAATTGAGATTGCCACGTTCCACTCTTGTACAGCCTCGATGAAGAAGTGGCTATCCATTTTGCCTGAAAGCAAGATGAACAGTGTTCATTCTTCTGTAGCTAATTCCTAGGGAGAGAAAGCTTCAATATGTCACTTGTGCCTGCAGAAGTCTAATGTTCGCAGTAGCCCACAGCTCAGCCAAACAGCTTTCAGCTGTAGTTCTGTTTCTTCCTTCTTTCCCCAGTTTATGCCATACCAATATTCTGCAAATTATTCCGATGTCTGCAAATGCAGAAGATGGATGCAGATCAGGGTTCTCAATTTCCCCCGTCACCAACTTGGCAACGATAGGCAAACAGAAGAGCCTTTTAGAGCAGTGAATGAAGAATAAATCTATAAAAATTTAATTAACCTCTGCAGAGTTTATTGAATCCTAACCGAGTTTAATCACAGTTTTTGTAAGTTAGGAAATGCTTGGCATATTTTTGACTCTTGTACTGTAGTTTGAATTGGCTATACATACAAACCAAATTTGTAAAATGAAATTAATAGATGCTGTTATCAGGATTTACTGGCGTAGGAATTGCCACCTACATGTACAAGAAAAAAATTTTCTGCTATAAATACAGATTTTATTTATTTTCCTAAAATACAGATAACTGGAAAAGATGAAAAACAAAATAAAAAATGGTGACATGAATCAATACATGGAAACAAAATAGTAACATACATTATTTTCTACTGACTGGGCTTAACATGGCTTGTGATTTTTTGGTCCCATAGATGTCATTGTGAGTTATGTCAATTCATGCTGAAAGAGTGGATTGAAAAAGAGTTAGTCTGGATTGATCCATCCCCCTCCTCTGCTTGAAGAGGATTAAGTTAAAAACTTTTACTCCAGAACTAAAGACCGATCAAAGCTACCTTTGTCATTTATAGTTTTTATGGCTGTCACATCTCCACCTCAAGGTCACTGACCAAGAGTCCATTGAGCAAGGTAGTATGTACAAAGCAGGGTGGGGAGAAGATGTTTTGTCATTGAGAGATCAGCTCTGAGAATTAACGGATATAGCTGAGTCAGAGGGAAGTATGAGGAAGGAGTGAAGTGATGCTGGTCAGCCTGGCAGAGTAGGCAGCATGGCTCTACCAAGCTGCTGGAAAGGAGTCAGGAGGCAGATCCTGACGGCTGGGACAGACAGACTGACATCACAGCTGATTGGCCTGCATAACTGGCAGAGGAGTGATTATATGACCACAGAGACAGAGAAAAGGTAAGAGGGAGGGTCTGAAGGAAAGATGCGGAAACCCATCTTAATTGTTTTGAGGCTGTCTTGACAGCTGTAGGTTTGCAAGGCAAAGATGTTAGCATAGGCAGGAAGCCTCAAATCTGGAAAAGAAAGATTGATTTTGGTCAGCCCTTTAGCGGTCAGGTAGTTAGACTAGGTGATCATTTTAGGTCACTTCCAACTTAAATATTCTATTCTATTCTATTCTATTCTATTCTATTCTATTCTATTCTATTCTATTCTATTCATGATTCATCTGGATGGGAATGGACATCTAAGTTATGTTTGTGAATAGGATTACTCTCCAAGAAAATTAGAAGGACAAGAAACAGAAACTGAAGATGGGTATGTGTAATCAGGTCTGTCTCTTCTTTTTTTCAGTAGGTCTCACATTTTGCCCCTATATTGTGCCACCCTTTCTGGAAGTGACTGATCAGCGAGAGGCAGCAATGCTTTTCCCTGACTAATGTAACACTATTCAAAAGCAAATTATCTCAGTGCATCATCATCCCTACTCCACACAGTATTGAGGGAAAAAGCAATGATTATCATCCAACGCCTTGTTTGCGATACCTGGCTGGAACAGCCACAGAAAAACTGAGCACTGTCCTTCTGCATGTCCCTGTTGCCTTTTGCTGACTGGTGAACTTGAGGCTGCACCTTTTTCCCTGTTTGACAGATAAAAAAAGATAGATAGGCAAACCCTTCTTTTCTATGTGCATTCTGTCCCCTTTACCCAAGCTGTAAGTGAAATGCAACTACTTCTGATGCATTGGTGTCTCTTTTTAACAAAGTGGAAAGAAGTTCTTGGACCTGCTTTTCTTCCTTTGCAACTAAACTCTCATCCAAAGTGTTTTCTTCCCTTTCTGGAAGCCCACAGGAAAAGTCCTAGCGTGTCCTACACCGCTGACATAAGATTTTAAAGTCAAACAGTGAAGTCTTACACTTTCAAGAAGTATCACGAAGAAGCCACATGTTCAGTCCTACAGCCAACTAATCCTGCTACGCTGATGCAAATATTACAGCTTCTGTTGACTCCCTCTGAGCTACTTTGATCTCTGATTCTCCCTTCTTCATGTCACAATCGAAGAACCATAAGTTTAAAAGGGACCTCAGGTGAGTGTTTAGTCTGTTTTCCTCTCTTGGTACCAGCCAAAAGCCTGGCTATCTGCAAGAAGAAGGATTTCTGTAGAATGACCATACAATAGCAGTGCAAGATCCACAGAGGGAATCAATCCGTCATTGCCCGTTCTGTGTTGTTACCCCAAAGGAGGAAGAATAAGGCATTTTTCCATTAAAAAATATTGTGTGACAAAATTGTCCCTCCCCTCTTCAGGGATTTGAGGGAACAAAATATTTGTGTTTGGAGGTGGTCCAAGGGGACCAAGCTCTGAATGAAAATCTGACCCAGAGGCTCTCATACACAGTTTCTGCATCTGATGCCCGTCTTTCGCAGCCATCTCTCCTCTCTCTTTCTGGCTGTCTTTCTTTTGATGTATTTGTCTCTTTATCACTTTGCTTTCCTGCAGATATTTTAGCTTCTCTTCCTGACTTTTGAGTAGGATTTTAGGAGTAAAATAAAGATATATGAAAGCTGTCATTTTCTCCCCATTTTCACCATTAAAAAGACTACCATTTTTGTCTTTTTAAATGAACTCAACTTTTTGACTAAGATAGATTCATCACAAATTTTCTATTTGTTTTAAGAAAAAATAAGACATATTTGTTTTCTGTTCAGGAACTCACTTGTTATCTTCGAGATTTAGGATGTAGGCTCAGAAAGTCTAAAAGACCATGTAAACCTCCAGAGTAAATATCACGGCTTAAAAGTTCATTTCTTTGCCACACTGTGACTTTCTTCAATATACCAAAAGGTCAGATGCGCAGTAAATTCACTGAGGCCAGGACACTACCATTATAAATCTTACCATCCTCATGTCAAAGTGCCAGATACTTGCTTTTTTTTTTTTTTATTTTTTCAACCCTCCATAAAAATGTATCAATTTACTTAGAGACACCCAGCCCCCATGTACCTTACTTAATGACATTCTACAAAATAGAAAAAATTGACCCCACAACCTTTTGAAAGAGACGCTTCACCACACAAGCTTGTCTTGCTACAGAGACAGGAGAAGAGAAAGTGTGACAAATGATAGCACGTTGCTCAGTGTGGTATTGGAAAGTGTTCAGATGTCATGGAGGTGATCTCAGCATCTATATAAAAGACTCTGAAACGGAAGAAAAGTGATCTTGAACCAGTCCCGAAATTTCAAGTCTACTTGTGAAACACAGACAACATTTTTTCCCTATTCTAACTTCAAAATACATACTTCAAGAGCTGCTGTTCACATCAGGCAGTGTTTCTCTTCTCTGTCTAATCAGAAATGGAATACTTACAATACTAAAATATCTTCTTTCACATCATCATCTGGGAAAAATCAAGCATTTTCCCATTATATACCCCTTTGCACCAGCTGAGGTTCTGACCACAGATGTTTTCCTGCCAGTGAGTAGGAAACAAACATTCACTTAAAGCCAAAAGAGTAACCTGAAAGCTAGAGAGCCCTCTAGAAACTATTCATGGCTATAACAAAAGGAGTGCTATATGTTCCTATTCGCAGAAGCTCTTAACTTCTGGACAACTCTATAAGACAGGGAAGAAGGGAGCAGGACTGTCCGCACTTGCAGTACAGTGTTACTCGTGGTTAGGGAAAACAGATTAAAAATGGCTCAGAGCTTTCAGTGACTCATTTTTCACTCCATATGTGCAGTCATGTGCTTTTGTTACCATTAGACCAGCTAGAAAGGATGAAGAGATAGGAGAAATCTAAGCTAATGTTTGAAAACCCTTGAATACACAATAAGCTAAAGCGGTGTTTTCTGTAATTAGAGGGCTACACATTGTCTGTCATAGTTTGGGATCCAGGGGCAAATGCTGGACCTGTTATGGAGCTGGAGATCTGCATTTTCCAACAGCGAAATTCCTCTATTTGCTTATAGACTCCGTGTATTATAAGACAATTGATTTTCAACTTGCATAAAGAGGTTATTGTTCATTCTACATCTAAGTGAGAGCACCATAATCTCAAGCAAGAAAAATTCCAAATTTAGGCAAAATGGAGAAAAAGCCCAGAAGCTTCACATGGTTATGTTTAAAATAATATAGAGGCTGCTTGAAGCCATTCAGAGATTTTGAAAGTTGGAAGGAACTCAGGGAGACAAATAGACTAAAAGGTACAGTGCAGGTGAGGAAGGAATAAAAATGCAATTTATCACCTCCTTATGAAGTTTATTACATGAATATCAACACCAGGTGGGTTTTTAAATGAGACGTGCATAGATTCCTTAGCCTTTCCAGTAAAACATCATCAGCCTTCACAGTAGTTTAATGCTGGATGCAAGTGCATTAGAATACAAGATACTGGCACTTCTTAGTATATCAAATATATATACTCACATTTTACAGTAATGGTCATTACCATGGGCTATAGGACAAATAGGTTTCAATAGCTCTTTTAGAATTCCATTTTAAATACTGCCAGGAAATGACAAATGTGCTATCTAGTTGAAGGGAGAGCTTGGGAAAGGAAAATGTATTATCCAAATGTGCATTTAGCTCAGAAAGGGCACTGAATACTCCTAACACTTGTGAGAAATACCATGAGATTAGCTCACTACAGGCTGTCAAGGACTTGTCAATTTATAATGTTTAATTATATATATCTTATGTTATAATTACACCTCGTTAGTAGCTTTGGTTGTTCTATTGTCAAGGCATTTTAATGATTCCTATTTCCAGATAAACAATAACCAAATAAAAACTATTAAGATGATTATCTTTGCTAGTAGAAAACAATTTAGCCCAAATTATTTTTTTTAAGGGGCTGCTAATTATTTGTTCTTTTCTGCTTACCTTAATAGGGCTTTTTTTGCTGAGAGCAAGCATATTCTCTGTCCTGGCCCTTAGCCAAAGAAAGGGAAATGCTTGAGGGTATAAGGAGAGAAAACCTTGGTGATCGATCTGTAACCTTCATGAGCATAAAGGCATAACAGTTATCTGTCACTTTGTTCTGCATTCCCTGGGTAGGAAAAATGGCCATAACTGAGAACAAGGATTGCTGTACCTGGTGATACATATTAAGTATAACCATTGCTATCAGTTGGCTCTCATTACTAAGAACAGAATTCCTTTCCAAGCCACATTTAATTGCATTTTCAGCCTGTTGGAACTTTTCCCAATTTCCTTTTGTTAGTCAAAGCACCATAGCTTGGGATTCATAAGTTGCCTTCTATTACTTCTTAGTCACTTTTTATGGAGAAAGACATTTTTACTATTAGATGCTTTAGGAACTAAGTGTTTAGTCTTCATTCCACAAGTAAGCGATGGAGAAAGGCAAATACTTAGCTTGGATGCTCTGCCCTTTGCAGTGCCCATGGGCCATAAACTATGTATTAGTACATAAGTTGAGAGAAGTAAATTTCTCTTTTATAAGGGCTTATAAAAAAATCCCATTTAAGATCAGAGTCTTGCTAAGCTAAGTATGGTGTAAAGACACAGGAAGAGATGGGCACTGCTTACCCAAAGAAGAAACAGAGGTACGGTAAATCTGAAATGTCTGTGGTAGTTTCTCACAAAACCTTTTGCTTGGATCTTAAGATTGTCCTCTTTCTGTCCCCCTTGGCTTTTCTTTACAAGTCATTGCAGGGAAAGCAAGGATAGAGTTGATACACATACCCATCAGCACTGAGAGGAGACTCTAAATCCTGCTCCGTCACCTCTAGAAACAAACTTAGTAGAAAAGTAAAATAAAATTTCGGCCCCAAAAGTAGGAAATTATTAGTCATCACTCTTTGTTTATATTATGGTGGTCCTTTAGATGTATTAGGCCCTATGCAAATGCACAGAGACTCAGATCAGGTCTTTAGGTAGTGGAAGTTGTTATAGCTTTCAATGGTTGTTGGGTTTTTACTCCACAGGAATTACTCTGGTTGACACCAGATATAGATGTGAACATTTTTCTACCTGGCATTCTCGGCAGAAATCTCATACCTGTTCAAACGTTACTGAGGGATGAAAATAGATGCACTGAGGTCACATGTGTTCTGCGTGCAGAAAGGATGGGGTGGAAACTTCAAGGCAATGTGAATAAAAGGGGATTTGTCAGTATTGTGGTGGCTGTCTGTGGGAACTCTGCCTGTCAGCATAGCATCACCGCCAAAAAACCCCTCAATATAACGTGCAGCTCCTCTGGTTGACTGGAGCTATTNCACTGGTAAGATGGTGACTGGGAGCCAGAAGTTCAAGACAGTGATCTGGAGGAGGAAGAATATGAAATGAAGCCTCAGGTGGGATCATTGTAAGGCTCTTGTGTGGGGTTTAAATAAATAAAAGAGAATTGGGACCATAGCGATTGTAGGGTGGGACAGAAGAAGGAATAGTGCTTGAGGTCTATTTTAATTGTATCCTCCCTGCTTGCTTGTATAGAAGAATTTTGGACATGAAAAAATAAGCTCAGTCTTTGTAGAGATGTCTGGAGACCCAGCTGATTTGGGTTAGTAGAAGAGACAGGTTTCTCTATCTCTGTACAAACTGATCCCTCCCTATTGCACCACTCCCCTCCTTTGCACACTGAAAAAGCACAATCAGATCTTCCTTGGGATTAATTCCTTTAATTTATGCTGTAAAGTCATAGAAATTAAGGTGCAGCTCTGATCTGCAGCCACACTGGGGCATGTGTATGTTCTTAGTTGGATCCCATTCCATTCCCAAGGCCAGACAATGTTTTCAGGAGAGGGGATGTGGCACATAATTCCTTTCGGGGAAGCCTGTACACTTTCGTGTGCACGCAGGCTCTCATCCATGTGCCCTGAATGCCCTTGAGCTCAACAGCAACTACTGATGGACGGGGCCCTAGGCATCAGGTGTCTCTTCTGAACCCGCATTACAGCAAGGTAGCTCTTGTGTCTCGGGTCTCAGTGTGCCTTTGCTGTCCTACCCTTAGCTTGTGTAACGCCAGGCGCCCAGAGCAAGAGCCTCATTTACCAGGAGGCAGAATATCATGGGAAGTGANGGAGCCGGANGAGCCCTCGGAAAGGTGGAGAGCAGCAGAGAACAGCAGNATAAAACTGGGGACAGCATGGGCCTGCTTTGCCAACAAGCAGCCACTACTCATGATACAGTCTCCTATAAAATAATGATGACTCACTCTCCAGACAGTAATTTATTTATATGCCTTCTTTAATGTTTTGCAAATCACTGCTTTAAAAAATGCCCATCTGGAAGACAGGAAGGCTTGCGAGACAGAGAATCAGCTTGATAGAGAATCAGATTAAATAAAAATGACATGGAATTTGACAGAGCATGCATGTGGTTGGAAGTAAAGAACATAACCATCCCCCAAGCAAAAATGAAGTCGCATTTCTGGAACTGGTTGCTGTAGCTTCAGAGACCAAGTTTTTACTGTATCTAGTGAAACAAAAAATTGAAAAACATAGGAAGAGGAAAAGAGACATGAGCTTACATAGTGACAGCATTTCTTCCAGCCTGAAACACCGATGAGTTTACATTTTTTCAAGCCAGAAGGGACTACTTTGATATCATAGTCTGAAGTTTGAAAAATACGCCTCTGCCTTGTAAGACCAGACAGGTGGAACCAACCAGTAAGAGACAGAAATAACTTTAAAGTCTGATTAAATGTCACAAAAATATGTATAGCTCACAGACAGACAATTAACATATGGACCACAGGAGAGGCTTCAGTGCCTGTTGCAGCAGGTGTGACAGTCTGGGATTGGTATCTGAACTGGCGACAAGGTAAGGACAAGTGGATGAGACAAGGCTAAAGTTCCTATTCGATCTCTAATTCTGCCACTGAGGACTTCCCATGCCTAGGTGCTTTGATTCCCCTGAGAGTGGGTGGAGGGTAACGCCTTGCTTTGTAAAGTGCATTCAGCTTCATAGGTATAAACTGCTTTCTAGAGAGCCAAAGTGGGGATTTCCAAGGGACTGGCAATGGCAATGGGGCTGATCGTCAAACATACTAGCGGTGCTTTTGAAAATCTCCCCTAACTGCAATTAATATTAAAGCACTTCAGCTGATGCCCTCAGTCACTGTCCCAGGTGATTCCCCTGTTCCCTTCATGCCCGTGACTTGCTGGAGGTTACTCCAGTAGCTGTGCAGCCTGGAACAACTCAGCTCGTCTTGGCATTTTGCTTTGTGATGATTATTAGCTTTAATATATCCTGCTTTTATTGATACTAGTTTCATATCTATCCACCTGCCTTTACCCCTGCCTAGATGCACAACTCGCAGTCTGAGCTGCTCTCACTGTTCAGAGGTGGTGCTTAAAACCCAGACAAGGATTTTATTGTTTGCTGGATGGCAAGAACTTGGTCATATGCGTTCACTCTCTTTGTAAGCTATACTACAGTTGCTCTGACAATGTGGCCAAACAACAGCACTGTTTATTGTCCCTCTTTAAAAAGAGGTCAGGTTCTTCACAGCAGATTTCAATGTAATCAAGGTCATGCCCGCATGGGTGGCACCGACTGTCCCGGCCTCCTGTGACCAAGCTCTTCTCCGGCTGAATGTGAGCCAGCTCCTGTCAGGAAACCATAAAGCTCATGAGTCTTACGCAGTCAGTCTACTCCAGAAGTACTAACACGCTAATGTGGTTATGCAACCTCTGGATGGGAGCGCAGTGAGAGAAACTGAGGTCTTGGTGTGTGCTGATGTAGCAATGCTTTCTCCTCAAACCTTCACACACAGATGCTTCACTTAGTTTGTTCTTTCCAGAAAGCTACTGAGAAAGTCTGAACTGCTGTATTTGTCACCCTCCCAGCCACTGACATTGAGATCTCTGTTGCCTTGGTTCACATTCTCTGCACATCCTCTTTTTTAGGGGTATCCTGAGCTCATCTGAAGATTCAGAGGCCCTTTGGTTGGGGACTAAATGCAAGTGGAAAGAATGACTCGTAATCATAGATTTCTCTTAATTCCAGGATAATAAAGGAGCATAGAAAGGTGTCTTTTGTATATTTACAAATTATTTTTGATTGCATGATCTATTAGGTCACTTCCAGCCCAAACCATTCTATGATTCTACGATTCTTTAATTCTATTTTCACATTAAATTTATGTTTTCCGTGTTGTTTCAGTAATCAGGAGGGCACAGTAACAAATTATTTAGAAAACACTTTTTGATGAATCCAGAGGTGCAAAACCAAATGACGGTCTGGATTTGTGTCGCAACCTGTTCTCAGGCAACCCGCTTGTCTATGGGTGAGTGTTTGTCCCAGATGGAAATCTCATGGCCTATCTTCAACCTTTGCAAAATTTGTCACTTTATCTTAGGAAGATGTGTTTTTAAGGATGAAATGAATGCACCTCTGGAATTACCTAATGCTCTCCATTGGCTATAGAATGGGTACAGGTGCTTGGCTTTCACTAAACATCTAACTCAAACATCTTTGAAGTGACTTGGAGCTCTAGACTTCAGCCAGCATCGATAACATTAGCTACTGCACACAGATGTGACATGTGGCTCTGATGTGCTGGTTAATTCAGGCTTTTTTTCCCATTAACATTTATGTACTGTTGTTTGAAAAGATTATTAACCACAAAATTAGGAGGAAAACACAGAGTAGCCAATGATCTTCTCACATCTGTTCTTTGCTGCTGTGAATGGAAGCTTGTTATTTGTGCTGAGCTTTTGCTGTGAACTTCAATGACAGAGCAGCATTCGCTGAGGTAACTGCTGTGCAAAACCTGTAGCTCCTGTTACACACTGGGGTAAGTCGGGTGTCTTCCAGGTCTGTGCTTTTTGCATGGAGTGATCCATCCCAGACCACGGCATAATTCAATTAAAGCTGCATTCCTGTTTGATGTGTCCACCAGCAATTCACATCAAACCCCTTCCGTCAGTTGGTTGCAAAGGGCTCATCAATAAATCCTAGCCAAGTATCTGCTCTAAAAAGCAGAAAAACACCTGGATTTGGGTCTCAATTCTATGTTTAAGCCAGCACAGCACTTCTGGAAGGCAGGGCAGAATGCGGTGGCTCAGCACCATGAGGGAGGGCTGCGTGCGCTGTAGCTGACAGCGAGATTCCCCCAGGAGGTCTGGGATAACGTAGGTGACAGCGCCCTTGGGAGCTGCAAGCATGGGTAGAGACAGGGGGTGTGCATGGAGGGGCTGGGTCCTGCCATCTGGCTTCTTGTGCAAACACACACATCCAGGACCTGCCTGGCATCCAAGCAAATGTGACCTTTCAAGGTGCAATTCAATTGCTCTCGTTATGATTATTGCATCGGGTGCTGTTCTCCTCAATTTGTCTGCTTTTCTGCTTGTTACTGTCTTTTAATTCTGTCCCTGCTGTTCTTCTCTTTGGCTAGATGGCTGTTGAGAGCATTCAGTTTCACTTAGTTTTGATTTCAGTGAAATACTTTTTGACGTACAGAGAAAGCTAGGTTGGGGATTTTGTTCTCTGTCCTTTATCTGAGGTACGTGCATTTCCTCGTATACTGTTATGTGCGCTATATACAGGCTTTGCTCCGAGAGGGAGGGAGGAATATTCTTTTGATCTCCAGACACTTTGCAATGTCATAATCTCTTTGTGCAACACATTGAAAATCTAACAGTAAGAAAAATTAGGATATGTGTAGGATGGACTATACACAGTAGCAGCAAGTTCTTGCAATTTTCCATCTTAAATGTGACCTTTTATACCACTTGATTTTCTTTCTTTTCCCTTCCCTTCGCTCCAGAATTCATATCAACATTACACCACTGCTCAATTCTTGCTTTCTGAGCCTGATTTCATTTGGACCTGTTGGTCAGGATCCTGATTTTAGTGGAATTACCCCGTGTAAGAGAGAATTACAGCTCTTCAGCCTTGGCTCTTTTTCCTAGGGCCCTGTTGCCTTTGTTGGCGTGGCGACCTGGTTCAGGAACGGCACGGCGACCTACCCCCGGGCCGCTCAGGCCATCAGCTCGCAGACACCAACGTGGTGGACAGCAAATGGCGTTTATTGACGGGTAGCACAGTATTATATAGCTTAGGTTTACAGCG
>Ga0065711_1003824_pt1 | contig 26194 bp, 19 predicted proteins | sample Hoacrofraction12_FD_59098 | JGI IMG/M metagenome (GOLD analysis project Ga0065711, IMG submission 59098) | Hoatzin crop microbial communities from Cojedes, Venezuela - Epithelial fraction 12 v2 (version 2) | ecosystem: Host-associated > Birds > Digestive system > Esophagus > Crop | place... | reverse complement strand
CCCCACATTGTCCCTAGCCTTCCTTTTGCTGCTGATGTAGTTGAAGAAGCCCTTCTTGTTGTTTTTGACATCCCTTGCCAGCTTCAATTCCAGGTGGGCTTTGGCCTTCCTCGTTGCATCCCTGCACGCCCTGACCACGTTCCTGTACTCTTCCCAAGTGGCCTGCCCCTCTTTCCACATTCCATGGACCTTTCTCTTCCACCTGATCTCCGCTGGAAGCTCCTTGTTCAACCATGCTATATGTTCAACCAAGAAACATCCATAAACAGCAAAAGTGGGAAGCAGCTCAAGGTATGGACAGAGCAACACACAGTCACAAGGATGTTTGCAAAATTAGGGAACTTCCACAGAAACAGGAATTAATCACATTTATAAATCTTCCACGTTTCATAAAACTACAGCACCTGTAATCTAAATACCCATATATTAAACTAACTACAAACTAACTAAACCAAAAAAACCCCAGACTAGTGGAAATTGTCAGCACCAGTGGTTAAGACAGCTCAGTTTTATTCTTTTTTTCCAACTGCATGACCTTGCACAAATCACGTAATCACACTGTGTTTCGTTTTCCCCTTTTTGGAGTGGAATGCTAATAATTTCTACCTTTGTAAAATGCTTTGAATACTGCCAGCAAATGGGTTACTATCAAAATATTCAGAGTAATGATGACTGTTTAAAAATCTATATTCTTTAAATGTAATACAATGTGAAGACTAAGCTGTATTTTAAAATACATTCTAAAATTGCTTTTCTTTAGTAATCTACATGTATTCATAGCATAAACAGGAAAATGTGTCCCTTTAAATTCTCAAATACAATCAGTGTAGCAAATTTATTTTAGAAAGTTAAATTGAAATTGCATTATTAACACTTCTGCAATGCTTCTTTGGCAAACTGTAAATGTCCATCCTTTTAACACAACGTGGTTCAGCCATTACCAAAAATGATACTTCACTGTGAATGTCAAAGGGAAAAAGAATATTGAAACAGACTATGGCCAGTGCACAACCTCCCCCCAGAACATGGCTAATGATGTCTTATTTTCCTGTCATTTTTCTGCTTCCCTGCTACAATGAAACAGCTGCTATAACTACACTGCATGAATTGAATAAAATGTCAGAAAATGCTAACTCTGCTGTGAGCATTCCTGATATTCTGATAGAGGTGTGACTAAAGCTGTCATAAGGAATCTCAAGCCAGTGTTGCCACGGGTTTCTCTGCCGCTGCATTTTTTTACCCTACAAAAGAATAAAACATTTTTTTCATTGTCACTCATGAGAATTACTGGTTTCTTAGTATCCATGGCTTTAACAGCACATTTGCCTGAAATTATTTACTTTTTGAGAAACAAACTCTAATGATGAAGATTAAAAAGTATGATAAATATGAGGCAGCAAGGTTTCTGGTTTTTAAGACCTGCCTCTCACCATGCTATAGGTACACAGCAACTATTCAAAAGGCAAACTGAAGAGAAGTTAAAGATTAGTAAGCTTCTGGAGGATTTATTTCACTTTTTTCCAGATACTTTTATAACCTCTGCAAGCATCACCCACCTCCACGTATCCCCCGAGGCATGCCACTAGGCAAACAGGACTAGATGGGCTCTTCTACGATTCCATCACACCCAGATGCCAGAACTGCCCTCTCAGGACTAGGTGGCGAAATTTGAGATGAAGTGGTTTCAAGTCAAAGGTAAGGGTGTGAAAACCTGGATGGAGTGTGACTGGGGGGTGAAATTGTGAACCGATTAAAATCAGTGGTAAAAATCATGAGTTCACTGTAGTCAAAAAGTCACCCAAGTGAGACAAGAGCACCACTGTCTTCTAGGTGACAGCAGTTTAGGTACTGTGGGCTCCAGCTAGTCATTCTGCCTCTGAGCATTTCAACTTCTCCATCTGTAAAACGGGGACGATAGTATCTGCTCACATCTCTGATGAGTTACGAGAATGAGCAAGTGAAAACACTGCTGAATGCTGCAACTGAAATCCTGGAAGTCTAGTGTCTACAAATTCATCCTGAGCATTTTACAATGACTTGTAACACAGAAAGAAAAAGTCATCACAGAAAGACAGGGCTAGAGGGCATTGAAGGTTAACTCCTGAATTCCCTGGGGAGGTCAGCAACAAGGTAAAGCCTCTGGGAAGCAGGGAAAAGAAGTTAATTTAAACCTGTTTTGTGTCTCTTCCGGTGATTCCAGGTTCCTTTTTCTCCCAGTTCAGGACAGTGCAATATGTGAATGTACATGAAATGAAGAAACACTGAAGGAGCGCAGCACACCTGCCTCAGATTCCAGCTGCCCTATCTACTCATTTGTCTTCCTGTCATCCTTTTCAGAAATAAATTTTTGCTAAAAATGAAACTGAAAAGGAACAATCTAACAATATCCAGTGCAACACCTTCTGTTATCCTACTTCACAGAATGTTGTTAATGATCTACATAGATGTTTTCCACCTACATAGAATATATTTCCTAAAAAAAGCAAATGGTTGTTTCTGTAGTATATGAAAGTAAACAGGGGAAAGAAATCCCACACTGATGGCTAGACCAGAACACATTTTAAAAAAAAAGCACAAGCATTATTCTTTCAGCCAAGTACTTCTTAACTTCAACAGCTTTCAGTCTTCTGTCATAAACATACAAAACCTTCAAGTACTTCTGTTTAATTTACATATTTGTGTGTCAACGGAAAAGATAAGCATTCTGCTCTTGGCAAATATCCACAAAACAACCTTCTTATCTTACTTAAAAGTTCAATTTCCCATGACGTCTACTAAAAGCTCGTCAAAGTGGAGGGTGCTGATGCGCTGAACCTGCTACCTATCCTGTTTCATCCAAGTCTTTCAGTCTGTGCAGTTTAACTATTGGGTGGTTTTGTTTCAGAATTGGATTGCAGTCTCGTTAGCGTAGTGCCCTTCTTTGTAGTGCTTCTGATGCAAGAGAGCTCCTGTCCCTGACTGGGATGCGTTAGCCCTGCAGCTCTGCTAACCACTGTGAACTTTCACTACCAGATGGATCTAACCAAAACATGGGGTCACCTCATTACAGTCTACAACTTCCTCGGGGGGGGGCAGCAGAGGGGAAGGTGCTGATCTCCTCTCTCTGGTGACCAGCAACAGGACACTAGGAAATGGAATGAAGTTGTGTCAGGGGAAGTTCAGATTGGACATTAGGAAAAAATTCTTCACTGAGAGTGTGGTAGGTCACTGAACAGGCTCCCCAGGGAAGTGGTCACGGCACCAAGCTTGTGAAGAGTTCAAGGAGCATCTGGACGACGCTCAGTCACATGGTTTAGTTTTAAGTGGTCCTGCAAGAAGCAGGGAGTTGGACTTGATGATTGCTATGGGTCCTTTCCAACTTGAGATACTGTACAATTCTATGAAAACAGAAGGGACTTAGTCATGAGGGACAACATGCATCTTCTGAGGACAGCCCATCAACATCATTACTTTCTCCTGCTATGAGGGCACATCATCATCTGATTCAGTAATGGGCAAAGTCCAACAGTGTAAATTCAGGGGGGAAATACTGGTGATGAAGGGTAAGGGCATTTCTTTTTCTTTTACAGTAAAATTCAATTGTGGTATCACACATTTAACTACCATGAAATGAAACCCATAACTGATGTATTAGTTAATCAGTTAATTAGTTAATTCAGTGTTCTTCAGATACTTTACTGGCAGAAATTGTATTTATTGATTTAAAAGATACAAAGGCATTTGGAATCAAATTATTAGATCTGAACAATATGTATTAATATGCCCCATCTTCCACATTAATTCCATAATGCAATGGGAATAATCGGTAAATAAAATACAAACACTGAGTTAATGTGCATCTGTGTGAACAGTAGGTGTTCCCCAAATAAATATTAAAAGAATACTACTAATAATTCCTGCCAATCTGAACAAAATACAATTAGCATTGGAAAATAGTAAATATTTCATATTTGTAAATTTGCTCCTCCCTCCTCCTAACTTCCTACAGAGCTTGCAGCTGCCTAATCTGATACCATTTAAACCAGGCCTGTTCACTTTTGTTCTTATTGTTTTGAATTTCAGCTCATCTTCCCTGATAATCAGTGAGGGGGACACGTTTCTACGCATACTCTGAGCCACTTCTATTGCTAAACGAATCTCTATTGCAACTTGAGAAAAAAACGGCTCCATAAATGCACAAAGAACACTGCAGTAATTAACCCAAGACTTGATATGGAGAGATGAAATTACTCTGCCTAACATTTTCCCTAGAAAACCACATCTCTTTACATCCCAATTCACCATAGTATGTTTCTGAAAGAGATGACCTCTTTTTACCTCTCTCAGTATGTAGTCCAAGCTGTGTAAATTCTGTGATGTCTGGCTTTTAGGGATTTCACAGAACCAGCCCTGTCCTTGTGAAATGGAAAGGGACCTATTGTATGTATTTTGTAATCTATCCCCTTTCTCCTATTTCTCTTTAATGTTGGTGTTAATTTTCACATCACCACTAAAAATATTGCTTTGTCCAGTTGAAATTCTGCCCCTGCCATCTCTCAAACACTCACCTCCTTTTTAAACATAATCTCAAAATCTTCTTTGGTTTAATTGACTCTTTACTGTCTCTTTGTGGGCTGTATAAAGGATAAGGAACATTGCACTATGTTACGCAAATCACAGTGTGAAAATGTTTGCTGTTCCAGAGAAGCTTAATTACTTCAATTCAAACCAGTTTGCTGGGAAATACTGAATGCACATAGAGTATTCCCAGCTAACTTGTGTTAAAAAAACCCCATCATTTCTGCAATAATGTAGGAATCTTCAGCTTCTCCATGACCGTTGGTCTAGGAGACTGTCTTGGGGAAAGGAAGATGCATCCTCCCCAGAGGAACTTCTGGTACAGTGAAGTCCAACACTATTGCAGATTGCCCTGTGTCTGCACTGCCACAAGGTCATGCAGCACTTTGCAGGCAGCAATCCAGGTTCTCTACCCCAATCCTCATAGCAGAAAAGCCAGACAAAACACAAAAGACAGCACTTCAAGAACACAGAGGAAACCAGACAGACTAAGTAGCATGCATGAGCTCTAGCAAGGCAACCTCCTGGTTTTCCTCGCCCTCCTCCTTCCCCCAGTTTGGACCAGTATATCAAGAAGACAAGAGAGCCATGTTATTACACAGGCCCAGGACTCCTGTGGAGCAGTGGCTGTACATTTACAGTGTAAGGAATGCCAGAAACCTTCCTGTTACAGTTTTGTCGACACAGGTTTTTCCAATATTCCCCTGGAATCTGCAGCAGCTAACACTGACACTCAGCAGAGTGTGAACTGAATTGGGGGAAACAAAAGGTGGGGGGTGGGGTTGCGGGGTGTTAGGCTCCCTTATCTTGTGGACACCTATAGTTTTGCCAGTCAAGATGTGGTACCTTGCGCAGCTAGTGACAATAGGTTTTTCTGAGGTTTATTTCCCAGACTCATTTGGAATAGCTGCCAGAACCTAGCAGCCTGCAGACCACAAACTGAAAATCCCTAATCTAGCCTGGCTCTGAACACAATTAAGCCAAATCAAGCGGAGGGAAGGAGAGGAAAACAAAATTTGCCTGCATCTGTATGTGTGTTACAGCAATAACAGGAATACAACAGGATACATACCAATCTGTATTTAAACACAGGAGGCTGAAATTACACAAATTCATTTGTGATTTAGCAGTGAATTGCGATGGGGCTGCAAGCTGGTCTGACAAAACGATCCCCTGCCAGGTGTCCCTCTGCTTCCCTTGCAGCTGACGTGGGCTGGCAGAAACGCCAGGTTTGGGGCAGGAGAGAGTCTCAGTCTGTAGCTGACAGACCTGGTAGTACTCTGTGCGGAGGTTAGACATTGAAAGCTGCAGACAGTTCACAGCAGCCTCAAATAGGACTGCTGTGGTCTGTCCCCTCCTTGAACCCCACACCCAGGCTCGGCCCTGTTGCTTGTGCTGGGCCTGGCCAGGAAGCTAATTTTCATCCAAAACAGCAGAAAATCAAGCTCAGAAAAAAAAGGTTTATGTGTTTCAAACAGTTCTGCTCCCTTACCATCAGGCAAACAGGATTGTCAGTGTGATGGAGAAGAGGGCATGCGTAGCTGGATGTAGAAGGCATGTCGGGGGCACACACGGGGGAAGACAGGTGCCCTGCAGTTGCGGTGCAGTTCCCTGGAAGCTGCTGTGGAAGGGCAGCCACAGCCCCGCGGCTCTCCCCGGGCCCAAACGTGCTCTACTCTGGGAGCCGAAGTTCCCACCATCTCCCTGGTGCACAGCCGCCCTCTCCTACCTCTGCTCCTGGTGTCACCGCTGGGCCTCACGTGGCTCCAAGGTGGGCTGGGACAGAAAACGGGTTCGGGCGAAAAGTAACCACCTGCGCCGTTGTGAAAGAATTCTCACGAGAGATGTTTCTTTAGCCCCCTCAGACTCACGCATTTTCAGTTTAAACAGTGAGGATGGACAAAGCAATGAAGGAAGGGGTTAAAAGGAATTTTGGTGGATCGCTGAGCGCTATCAGTTTAGCTCTTTGACATGCACAGCGGGGGGCTGCGCTGCTGGTGCTTCATGTTTTGCTAACTATTGTGTAGTCTGATGGGGGCTAGCAGGCGCCTGAAAGAACCGGCTAAGACCGACCCCATAGTTTGGATGGAAGCCAGGAAACAACCGAGACTGCGCAAGAACAAAAGGTTAACTAGAGGTGACGAAGAGGAGTAACCTATCTTCATCCCCACGACCCCGACGACCACCACAAGGAGGCACTGCGCAGGCGCAGTCGGGAGGAGTCTATGGAAATGATCCCTTGGAACGAATTTTAATATGAAGCGGGGATAGGTTATGCGTATGTATAGGTGTACTGAGAAATCTAATGCACATGTAATACTTGATTGAATAAGTTGAAGAGACAAGTTGCTGCTCGGCGCGCACGACTTTGGTGGGGCTACCCCCGTGCCGCCCGGCACCGAATATACATACCTACTGTACAGTCTGACAGATTGTGGAGTCTGTTTTCCGCACGTCAGCAGTACGGGGAAGTATACAAAGACTAAATCGTAATTCTCTCCTGTTAAGCTACTGGCTCTTTCTCCATCCAGTTCATATTTAAGGTTATTATACAAATTGTTTATAAAATTTCATTTCCTAAGATGAAAACAAGTGTGGCTGAGTAATCCTAATTAGAAGCAGTGTAATAACTGGCATTGGAAGTAAGATTTTTTTTTTCATTTTTATTTTGGAACATAAATTATGTATTCTTTTCATTTCCCTACTAGTCAGCTCAGCTATGTGTATTTGTATTTCCTCACTAACTGCTATCTTCAAGACAGCTGCATCACTGATGACAAAGCACACAAAGATCAAACACGCTCACAATCTTGTGCCAAGCTTTCTTCCAGAAAGAAATTTACAAGAAGAATAAATAAAGTCATAAATCATAAATCTTTAAATACCTGAACAGCACTTGCCTCCTAATCATCACTGGAGATAACAGTCAATTACATTTTTGTCTCTGTCGTAGATATGTGATATTTTTGCCTCAGCAATTCTAACATGGAACAGCTCTAAATGAGCACCACAAACTGAACACTTGTTTTGGTGGTGGTTCTCTTTGCATGGAGTCAGCACAGTGGGCTCCTGATTCTTGACTAGGGAACACAAAAACAAGAACCAAATAACTGGACAGCTTTTCCTCACTATTTATTAATCTCTCAAATTTTTGTCATCTGTACATAGACAAAAAAAGATGCTGCTACATGATCAGATCAGACACACTGATTACTTCTTACGGACTCAGAACTGTAATTGACTTTGTGGAATACCAATTTCCAGCATGCACTGTAGGACAGGCAGTCAAAATGCTCTGCGAGAGATGATATGAGTGACTAGAAGAAATCTGATTTTAAGATCCCTGATCCAATTTTTCTGCCAAACTTGAGAAAATAATTACAAGATTCAAAAAAATTCATTTTGCTGTTTCAAATATAAGTGCCAAATGTGTTACTTGTATACGCTTGACTTGTCTGAAGACATGAACCTTGAAAAGGACTTTCTTTCTCAGTATAATTACCCACTCTTTCTGCCTTTCAACTGCAAGAGATAAATGGAGCATATGTGCATGTTTTTTACGGGTTGGGAGATGGAATCACATGGAAGACACAGCCAAGGAGCAAGAGTCATCAAATGTGACTCCACAGTATATATTATCAGACTGCCCTTGCCAGCACTGACAGGTAAGGCAATGGGCTGTTTCCCCAGACAACTGGAACTGAGAGTGATGCTCCTGTTGAAAGAAGTCCCACACCGACTTTACAACATTGAGTATTTTACAAGTTCTAGCATTTTGTAGGAATTTCTGTTATTTTGTCATTATTTATTTTATTTGTCTAAGCTATGATAGCAACACTCATTCAACCAGGCAACAGGAGTCAGAAAGGGAAAATGTCTCTTCAGCCAAACTGCTTCTCCCATGCTACATCAAGCACCTCCATAACCCTTTTGTGGGGAGAAGGTTACTTTCTTATCTGCTACTCTGAAGAAGGCCAACAGTGTGAGTTAGATCCCCTCCTAATTACAAGATTAACAAAAATATACATACCACTTAGTTTTTCATTTGTCTATTGATTTCTGAACTTCTTCCTCCCACTCCCAGTGTCTCTTTTGAGACACTCCTATGAAATGTATGAACACATACGAATCCCAGGCCTTACAACATTCTGAGTAAACTAGCATCTTTCCGTCTGACAGTCACTCCATGTTTTCTGTGACTGCAAGCTCTTTGCAGCAGAGGCCTCCATCCCTCCTTTGCATCACAGCACCAAGCACAAACAAGAACTGCAAGGCTTTAGGAGACACATAAATTGCAATAAAGATTATAAAGACTGACATTAAATTAAAAAAAAAAAACAACAGAAGTGGAGAACACCAAAACAGCAACAATAACTGCTTGACGGGACCCTTCATTCAGACAAATACTGTGGAGATCATACATATTAATACTCAGATGCAAAAGTCATGGAACTAAAAATTCATACAGTTTAGCTCTAGCATTGACCCGAGTACATGCATTGTTCTGCTGTCTCTCTCTCCTGTACCTCTCATTCTTCATCTTTTCACTCCTCCCTCACGATAAAACTCTCACTATCCTGATCTGGATCTCGCAGGTAGTTTCACAATGACTCAGAAAGTCAGTGCAGCACTTCAAGAAGGATACAGATGCAGACACACTTGTCCAAGCTCAGTTTTCCATTCCTGAGCAAAGGGCAGTGGTTGCTTCAGGAATGTTTTGCCACTGTGACAGGAAAGGGAGACTCTGTCTCCAGGTGCTGACAATTCAGCTGTGCTGTGATATTGGACACTATACACTATTTTTCCCATTATTCATCTTCTCCCAAGAGAAATGTGGCAATTTGCTTATATTTTAAAACTGAAATACACATACATATATTTAATTCTCTGCTGTTATTGCCCTCAGAAAATGAGGGTAAAATTTAAAATAAGAATATTCCTTTAGCATCTGTAGGTTGAAAAATTCTGCCCTTTTAATTCATCTACTGAGAGAAGTCTTGCTGCCATCTCTTACCAATCTCACTATCATTATAGACAGCTTTATTTATCTGTAAAGCCACCACAATAAAAACTCCTCATTGTAGAAAGAAGAGACCTTATTTTTTCCTTCCAAATTCATGGATCCTTGAACTGGATCAAGTACACACTGAAGAGAAATCAAGTTATTTTGACACGTATACTGGTAAATACACAACAATCTGGACCAAGGATTCTGTTCTTTTTCTCCACAATGCCACTCATTCCTGGACAGTAATAGATCAAATGAGAATCACTAATTGCATCCGCAGGTTTCATATTGGGACTACTCTAGATCTGTATTGGTCAGATTGGAGCTCAATTACACGACTAGGTACAGCAGAAGAAACTGTTTCCAATAGACACTGCCATTAGGGTCTCCAGAATTGAGGGTACAAAATGAAATCATGGGTCATAGAAGTTTCACAGATTATCAGGCAGTTGAAGTGGATAACAGAAGATGGGGTGACGCAAGCTTTTCTTCGAGGCACTGCTATTCACACTGACATTTGAAAGGGAAGCCTGCAGCTGTGCATCACCTCCATATGGCTGGAACTGGAGACAGTGATGTACCAAAACTTTCCCTGGTGGTTCTGTAACAATTTAGTTTATGCAAAGCTTACTTACGTAAGTCAGCAGACATACCAATAATTTTGTTTAAAGAGCTCTGATGACACATAAAGACCTTCACATTTTTCATGATGAAGTTCATTACTAATGTATGAAAAATGTATTTTTCACAGACTCCTACTCATCTCACACTCCTGTCTTTGTTATCTCTCCTGCCATATGCTGTCACCATGTGACTCACTGCCAGGGACTATATGCACAGCCTCTGCACTAGCCAAATTGTTACAGGCTGTGATAATGATTGAACCCTGAGGGCTTCCATTTAGAGCAAAATGAAGAACTTGAACAGACCTCTAAGCAGATTACTTTCATACATGTGAAACTGGTACCAAAATATCAGTGCAGTCTCTAAAACTAATTGGTACAGCTAGGACTGCATGAAGACATTATTTAGAAATATTTGTACATAGTGCTTTTATGCAACCACTTAAAAACAGAAAGCGAATTATTTTTTTAACCCTATGCTAACATCGTCTAGGAGAACTGACTCTGGCACAGAGCTCAAGAGAGGACAGGAATTAATGCACACATCACAGAATCACAGAATGGCAGGGGTTGGAAGGGATCTCTGAGGATCATCTAGTCCAACCCCCCTGCTGAAGCAGGGTCACTTGGAGCAGGCTGCACAGGACCTCGCCCATGCTGGTATCACTGGACAGTTACAGTTATATATATAATGTCACATATCACTGGACATTATATAAACCATCCACATAGAAAATCAGTCCTGTTATAACACAGTATTTATGTGAATGTTGGAGAGGTCACCACTTCCAAACAAACACCTTGTCATTGCATCTATAATCTTGCCAGAACACTGCCCTGCTTTTCTGCTTGCTCTCTTTTTATTTTTTCTTGTAGGCTCACAAATTCATGAGCATGTGAAACATTTCCCTTAGCATTCTGCTAATGCTCTGTCAAATTCCACATTTGACAATCTACTGAATATGCTAAAAGATAAGCTTTCTTCTTGGTCATATGGGAAAAGTAAATTGAAATATAGGGAAATCAGAAGTAAAATTATTGTGTTTATTGCTAGAGTAGCTAATATGGTGAATGAATATGATTATTACTGCTGTCTTGTGTGGGCTCTTCAAGGCTGCAACTAGAGAATTGTAATGTCATCTTTACAAACAGTATACTTCCAAATGCCCTGAGCTATATTTAAGTGCTTGAAAATTGAAATAAGTGAATATCCGTTTGCCAGGCAATGTTGAAAATTGCAATATTTTGAGAATTAACACTTAGATTGTTTCCTTCTGTGTCAACTCAAAGATCTTTTCAATATAATTTTATAAATGCAGTTAGAGGTGGTAAAATCGCAAATCATGTTTTCACAATCACTCCAATTATTTAAATGCATAAAAATCAGCACAGCACCTAAGCTGTATTGAAAACATAGTAAAGAAAAGGAATCTGCATTTAATCACATCAAATTTGCCAGGGAAGAAGATTGATGAAAAGGTGACTTTCAGAGGAGTATTCCAGCACATCCTACTGGAGCTTTGCTATACAAGATATCTTCAAACAAATCACTTCCAATAAGCTTCCAGTCCAGCGATGTGGAGTCATTACAAGAAAAACACAAAGGAGACGTTTCAGCCTGTAAGTGTCATGAACTCGATCCATGTGTTTTTCGAATATTACTTCGTGCACAAGGGGGAGCTCCTGCAACTCTTTATCACAATAGAAATCTAAAGACATTATGTGGAACATAATGGAAATTAATCACGAGAGAGATTTTGGAAAAAAAGATATATTCTTCACCCAACAGCAAGAATGACTGTATGAATTTGCACAACTTAATCTGCTTATATCATCTATGTTCAGTATGGTTTCCTCAGTACAAAGAAGATGAAGCAGCACTTTCCCCCTTTCAGGATATATGCTTTCAATGAAGGCGGCACAAATCTGTGTAGGTTTTAAACAGTTACAGAGATTAAGCTATACCAAAAGAAAGCTAGCCTGGTTTTTGAAGGCAAGATGTTGTTTTAATTGAATGTGTCACAGGAAAAATGTATGTGACCAGGTAATCAAAGTCTGTACCACAATAAACATGAAGAATTGAAGTCCGTATCATAACAAACAAACACGGATAGGAGGACTTCATTAACACTGCTTACTCAGCCTTCATTCTTGAAAGTCTCTGCTTTTGAGCACTTAATGTTTCATCCTTCCTTTCAAACAGAATTGTTTTTGTGTAGTTTCTTGAGGATTTAGGGGTTCTTCTAGTAAACTGCAATATGGAGATTCCATTACGGTACGGAATATAAAACTTCAGCTTGGATCATTAGCAGATCTAGAACTTTTTTACTATCAACTACTTGAATAAATAGAACAATTGTTATTAATCATAGATTTCTATTCTTTCTGTAGATCTTTCCTATGCTCTCAGGCACAGCATCCACAGTTTGCAAAGGAGTTCAAGACTTCTACTCATAGCAGAAAAAAGCATTCACATTCCACAGGAGAGTAGAGATTCACGCTCTCAATGGGTCTGTCCTCTGTTCTTACCCACATTCATTCCTGTGCCTCTACAACTCATTTCTGCAATGCCCTCTTCTTTAAAATGATCATATATCTCCTGTCTCCAAAGAAGAATGGGCTATTTCTTTACTTATTTCCTACTTGGGAACCAGTAGTGGGTGTAAAAGCACAGGGGAGACAACTGTGGTTTCCGGTTAGCAGCTGGCTTTATAATAATCAAAATGTTGCTCTAGCAACTAGAACAAGTGATTGTGAGAAAACCCACACCGTTAAGCATAAGCTCAGGAATGCCCAAGCAGCCCAGGACCAGAGACAAACAGTGTGGGAATTCTGCACACGCAACGCGCACAGCCTGTGTGCACAAGCTTGCAGTCAAATGGCAATGAGCCTCTAGTGAGCCAGTTTCAACAGACATTTTTTCAAGGCTTAACAATACGGTTTATTCTGTAGGAGATCGCAAATGGAACTCCCTACTGCCAGAACAAGTCCCAGCTGTCGAGCTCCTAGTCCAAAGGACAGGATTGCTAGTGTATTACTGGTAAAAGCTATTAAATATGTGCTATGTATTTCTCCCCAACCTCAAGGTCAGAGAGGTTTGATCCATTTCAATTTAAAAATCAGCCAGAAGCATACTCTCAGCATGGCAAATTCAGCGTAAACAGTGAAAAAGTGGCCAAATTGTAAAAACAGGATCTTGTAGTGGGAAGCACCATGCAACCCTGCTGCCAGCTCTGCTGGTAATATATGGAAACAGAACCACCACCTATTCTGTCCGCACGCTGGAACCCGACCTCCCCCGCGTTCTAAGTACTCTTCTGTATCTTTTCCAAAAATGTACTTGAAATTATTATTGATTTTGTCATTTTGGCTTTAGGGTTACATTCATCTCACAGATCCAGCTATATTCAACTCTACCCCATAAGAATTTTCGAAAACTAGAGCTAGAGAGACCAGTGTACAGGTATTACATTGACTAGTTAAAAGACCAAAGCTGTGTTATTTTCCCTTCTGTAAGACAGCTTTCAATTGACTTCATTTCCATGCCCCAAAATATAACTGAGGACAGTGGCATACTCTGTCTCAGTATTTTATGCTCAATTTAACTGCTATATTGCATTAAATGATGTGCAATAATGTAACACTAAATGCAAATAAATTAGTATTTGGTAAATCTCTTTGCTGCCTTCTCCAAATAGAACTTTTTTATAGATTTTAATGAACTAGGAAAACTAAACATCCCCGTATGGTGAGAAAATTTCAAGGCATGTATTAAAAGAAAAATGTTATGTTACTCATCAAAAACTAATAGATGTGACAGGAGAAAAAAATTAAGCTATGAAGATGAAACTCAAATAATTAGCAAATATGGAAAAATCATCTATTACGGTGCTTGTAAAAGACTCAGCACAGGCTGAAAGAGAAAAACACGCTTTTCAAAGTTCAAGAGCAGAACACACTAAATTTCATTTGAAGCAAATTATTTATAGTTATAAAATTCCCCAGAAAATTAAAACACACACAAACCCCGAAATAAATCATTGAATCATAGAATGGTTTGGGTTGGAAGAGACCTTATAGACCATCCAGTTCCCACCCCCCTGCCATAGGCAGTGACACCTTCCACTAGAGCAGGTTGCTCAAAGCCCCATCCAGCCTGGCCTTGAACACTTCCAGGGAGGGGGCAGCCACAACTTCTCTGGACAACCTGTGCCAGTGCCTCACCAGCCTCACAGTAAAGAATTTCCTCCTTACATCTAATCTAAATCTACTATCTTTCAGCTTGAAGCCATTACCCCTCATCCTACCACTCCACGCCCTTGTAAAAAGTCCCTCTCCAGCTTTCCTGCAGGCCTTTTCAGGTTGCAATAAGGTCTCCCTGCAGCCTTCTCTCCTCCAGGCTGAACAGACCCAACTCTCTCAGCCTGTCCTCATAGGAGAGGTGCTCCAGCCCTCTGACCATTTTTGTGGCCCTTCTCTGGACCTGCTCCAACAGGTCCATGTCCTTCTTGTGCTGAGGGCTCCAGAGCTGGACTCCAGGTGGGGTCTCACCAGAGCAGAGTACAGGAGCAGAGTCACCTCCCTCAACCTGCTGGCCATATTTCTTTTGATGCAGTCCAGGATACAGTTGGCCTTCTGGGCGGTGAGCGCACACTGCCGGGTCATGCTGAGCTTCTCTTTGACCAGCACCCCTAAGCCCTTCTCCTCACAAATGCTCTCAATCCATTCTGTGCCCAGCCTGTATTTGTGCTTGGGATTGCCCCGACCCATGTGCAGGACCTTGCACTTGGCCTTGTTGAACTTCATAAGGTTCGCACAGGCCCACCTCTCCAGCCTGTCAAGGTCCCTCTGGTTGGCATCCCTTCCCTCCAGCGTGTCAACCATGCCCCACAGCTTGCTGTCGTCGGCAAACTTGCTGAGGGTACACTCAATCCCGCTGTCCATGTCACCAAAGATATTAAACACCACCGGTCCCAATATCGATCTCTGATGAACACCACTCATCGCTGGTCTCCACTTGGACATCAAGCTAACGACCACAGCTCTTTCAGTGTGACCATCCAGCCAATTCCTTATCCACCGAGTGGTACAGCCATCCAATTCATGTCTCTCCAATTTAGAGACAAGGATGTCATGCGTGCCATGTCAAATGCTTTGCTCAAGGCCAGGTAGATACACCAGTTTCTCTCTCCCTATCCACCAACGCAGCAGTAACCCCATCATAGATGGCCACCAAATTTGTCAAGCACGATTTGCCCTTAGTGAAGCCATATTTGCTGTCACCAATCACCTCCTTATTTTCCACATGCCTTAGCATAGTTTCCAGGAGGATCTGCTCCAGCGTCTTGCTGGGTACAGAGGTGAGACTGACTGGCCTGTAGTTCCCTGGGTCTTCCTTTATACCCTTTTAAAAGTGGGGGTTATGTTTCCCCTTTTCCAGTCACTGGGAACTTCACTGGACTACCACAACTTCACAAATATGATGGAAAAACATCAAATATGATGGAAATGCATCATTATCATCAGAACTATTGAAGATGTTACCTCTTTCCGTCTAAGAGTGTAATGTTTTCTTACTATATTAAAGACTTTGAGGAACTTTCTCTGAATCTCAGAAAGTTTCTCACTCGGTCTTTTTCTGGACATTACCGAGTAGCCTGCAGGCCTCTCCAAGCTGTATTTGCTGCCAGTCCCACAGATATAATTCTGGCAATCTAAAGATACAAAGTAGTCTAAAGGTGTCCTGCAAACACTTCCCTTTCCCTGGATGAATGCCCTTCCCTCATGCAGTTGCCACCTTAACAGACATAAATCACCCCAAAATAAGCAATATATATAAAAACTACAAACACAGGTCGGTTTTCTGGTACCCTGTTACTTTGTATTTCAAGTAGCAGGAAACAATTCTGGGCATCTGGCCCTGCAATCCCAGTATCTCCCTGATCATTCAAAACCGACTGCAGGGCACGCAGATCTACATATTGTGTAAGTACTGTAACAGTTGTACAGTTTAGAATTGCAGGAATGAAGCTTGCATGCAGTAAACAAAATACTCGAGTATTTATCTCTGCTGCACTTACCTTTCACTTAACATAATTAAAGAGAACCATGGCCATATGGCAAAAACACAGAACTAGGATTCATGAACCATTTCTATGCTGTCTAGGTTCTTCTGCCACATTTCTTATGGAACTGTCTGAGTTCCTCCGGCATGAAACAAGGTGACAAGCATCTGTCACTTATTTACTCTCTTGGCTTCTCTCCATAGAAATGTGTACAGTGTGGGAGGGAGAAGGATGGCTGGTTTATATGTGTGTCGCGGGAAGGAAGTTAATACGGTTTGCAGAAGACCTTATTCCTGTAAGTCATTGAACAGTTTGAGCCTGCCCCAGCCAAGTTCTGTCTCCCACCCAGGTGAACATCACTTTGTGTGCGAAGAGTCCCGTTGTGCTAGAAAAGCCCAGCTACTGGCAGCAGCATTAAATCACTAAACTTTGCTCAGTTTCTAAAATACTTTGTACCCGAAAGTGTATACGATCCTTAGCTGAGCATCACTGTCCATTACTGAGGGGATATCACTTTCTAGGAAAGACGGATGTTTTTACCTTGTTATCTCCATGTGCTTCAGAAAATACAGCATCTTTCAGTCTGGATCTTATGCCTGGTGTTTTCATTGACATGTCAAGCAAGACCCCTGATCTGGCTTAACTCCAAATGTAGCACTGAAATGCCAACATCGTAGAGAAGTACTGACACTTAACTCATAACTGTTTGTAAAATGCTTACAGAATGAAAGGTGCTATCTAAGCATCTAAGAATTATTACTCAGTGCATGGAAAAATGTTTATTTACATACAGGATAAGACTGTGTCAGGAAGTAGTATAGCATTAGTGAATAAGACTCTAGAAACAGGAACTGCATACCATTACGTTCATACATTTAATAAAGGCTGAATGTGACAATTAAGAAAGGTCAATACCCTTGAGGAAGCAGGACAGACAGACAGGGAGAGGTCGAAGTAGTTATTTTTGCATTAAGGAAACAGGCTAAAATGTCTTTATCTGCTGTCAAGAGATGTTTTTTGTGTAACAAAAATACCTTTAACCTTTTAAAGACATCACACAAATGCATCCAATTAAACTGCTACGTCCAGAAAGACGGCATCCAAGCATCTGTTTATTATTGTAACTTTTCTACTCCTGCCATAAAGAAATTTAAAAGTTATTCATCTTTACAGCAATGCCTGATACTATTTCTTCCCATTATTATAATTCCTTTAAACCCAGCAGAAAAATATTCATGAGTTCTTTCATGTGAGTCCTCATCTGGTGAGACTGAAGGCACAGAACTATTTTACAAAGGGGAACTGGAACGTAAAGCTGCTCTCTGAACACAGGAGAAAATTCACCCTGAGCAAAGGGCCAGAACAATGCCTATGCATCAGTTAAGACTCAGTTAAGCCTTAAAATCGGATTTAATTACGAATTTTATGATCCACTGGCTATGCACTGGTCTTGTCACAGCGCTGCTTTGCTCCCTTCCCTGAGCACCTTTCTGACAAAGACAGGACAAGCAGATTGTAACACAAACTTTGGCAGCAGTACACTTTCTAATAATGCTGATCCTGGACCAGTTGTTTTCTCCAGCTGTATGATACAATGTCTAAAGCATCCTTATAATTTGTATACTGTAGTCACATGCATCAATTACATGCTTTTATTTGCATCTGGTTCTTTTCAATTTAATGCTGCACTTTTGTATTTTTCACTACCAAATCCCCCGCCCCCATCAAAAAACAAAGGCAAAACTAGGTGTGATTTACCTTATTACAATTTTTAGAAACTTGGCAAAGAGCACTGCTTGACATACTGTCCTTATCTGGCATTCCTAAAAAAAAAATACAGAAAATAGGTACATACTGTACATTCCTTAAGGAACAGTGGAAATATTTATCAACAGAATAGGAAACTGAGGGGTTCAATACTTTGATAACATATGCATTAATCTATGATTTTTTAAGAGCAAAACAGATTTATTCAGACAAAAGTTTTCTCTGGTGAATGCAAAAAAAGACAAAAAGCTAACTTGTATAAATACTAGAAACAGTTTGCTAAATATAGTACTTTCTCATAACTTAATATTTGATGTATGTACACAGGAATTATTTATATTTATTTCATTTAACATTATCTGTGTTTTAGTACCTGGAAGTCAAATGTGACACTGGGTTTGCACTAACTGGCATTGCTATGCTATGCTATTGTTTCCCAAGTAGAACACATAACATGTGGGACAAAATTGGCAGATGCAATTGCTAGCCATCAGATAGTGTCCTGGCTGACATCTAAATAATCCTCTGGCAACCAAATAAAAGTACCTTGATTTACAGAATTGATGAGTTCCAAAGGCTGCACTTGGATTCCTGTCTACAGCACTATCCCACAGTTTGACAGGTTCTCATGAGGCAGAGACATACCCAAACTTCTTTAGCGACGTAACTAAGGTCAGACAGCAGCATGTTTACTGCAGGCTGTCTGCCCAAGCACTGACCTAGGCTCCCAAGCAAGTTGTGTAGCTCGTCATAACTAAAAATATAAGCCAGTTTGTCACATTTATTATACCAGCAGGACTCATGGCCATGTTCCATGGAATTCATGTCATGCCTGCAACCAGTTACATGACGTCGTACAGTCTGCTTTAGTCAACAGGCCTGGTTCATAGTGCAGATTTGTGTACAGCTCTGTGTACACTTTATACAGTTGGGAATGCAGTTAGGCAAGTTCCAATGTATTTTCTACTATATGCAGTATTAATATAGTCGTAACACTGAATTGAATTTAACATTTAAATTCAGCACCTGAAACCAGAGGACTTTCATCTTACCCTTTCTTCTCTTTTCTCTTTTTTCTAACATCTGGTGTCTATTTTCTCATACTTACTGTCATTGTTGGAGACAGTTTCCATAACACCATAAGGAGGAGTGAGAAGTCCAGACATATACTGCCGATATTTCTGAAAGACAGCAATGGCACATTCAGTCAGGTACAGATGTATAAAGCCATTCAATGGATGCTGTGGCATTTACATTTTGTATCTGCTGCCTTATGCTTCACGTACACACAAGCAATCCGAGGCAGTCAGACGTGTCTTCACTCTTAACGCTACAAGGCCTGCTTTCTTGACTGGAGTACACTGCCTTTATTTTATCAAAAGTTGTGCTAAAACAGTTCCCTCCATCTTCCCCAAAGCATGACTTCAAGGGTTCAAATCAATCAATATTGTACTTAGTTGTGTTATTTCCCATAAAGGCTGTTTTAAAGCTCATTGGAAATTATACTACTCAGGTGAAGTCAAGCTAGAAAGCTGCTTTATCGTATGGATGGAGACACGGATTCATGAGAATCATGTACCACCACAATTTTGGTGTCAAATTTGAAATATACAGGATTTCGTGTGAAAACTCTGAACGTTTAATTCCAACACACTAAGTTTGGTTTTCAGAAATGACAAGGTTATGAAACGCACAAACCCAGCACCTCATGTTGTGTACACACACACAAATAAACTGTACTATCAAGTGAAACTTTGTAAGTGTAAAAAATAATGCCCGGTGTACCACTGTAAACTACATAATTGTAACTGATGTCAGTAACTGGTATTTTTCTTCAGTGAATGCTGGTGACATGACCATAAGGTTCAAAGCTCTGTCTACAGCTTAAGAAATTCACAGAAGCTAAAAAATAACACCAACAGAAAAAAATGTCCTTTTATCAAATACAAATCATTCAATGAATAAACGACACAATTTTCAATCATACTATATTACTGTTGTGCTTAAGGGTAAACAATTATAACTCCCTTTTGGAACTGTCAGAAAACAATCTTGTGCAACAGGTACGCTGATGATCAGCGTAAATAAATTGTGTCATGCAGTCCTTAGGGTGTGCAGTGAGCTGAACATGAACAACCAACCAGCTGAAATTCACGTAGGTTTCAACTAAGCACACATAATAATTGAGACAGAAAATTTCCCTCATAGTACAATTTTAATCTTTAAGTTTTATCCTTTGCTCTATGGAGCTGTTTGGATGTATTCACTTTTAAAATGCTGGCTGCTGGATTTTAACAGATGCTTGAAGTATGCTTTTAGCATTTAATTTTCTTGGAAATGGATATGAAATTATCATCAGTTCTATCACTAAAAACTGAGTGTCTTGCATTCTAAATAATAACAAAAGCTACAAAGATTACATTAATCTTAATAATCCAATCCTATTTTTAGACAACCTATTACACATCCTAAAGCTTAGTAACATATTATTTAAATCTCACTGATAATCCAGCTGAACATTGTAGAAGCAAAACTATGTTATATCCCTGGTCAGTCACACAAAATAAATGCTACTTCATTTGAGGATAAAACTCTCCTATTTTATTTCCCAAACCATTCACTTTCCCATACTCTGCATCCAGTCCTATGCCTGGAGCTCCACGAGTGGAAGAACGTGAGAATTTTTTTCTCAGTGCAACTAGTAAATCACACACATGAAACAAGGGAAAAACTCATTTTGGCGGGCCAAATGAAAAAAAGGAAAGCATGTCACAAGGGGCTGAAACAACATTTCATTCAATCAGTAGATAAAATTTTTGTTCTACCTTCTACTGAATTTGGTCTTCAAATCTGATTTAGAAATGGAAAATTGAAATGTTTTATTTAGGATATGATAAAATCAAATTTTGTAGGGTTTTTTTCTTTTGTTCTCTCTCACTGTTCATTTCATTATTCTGTTTTTCCCAAAACAGCGTTTTCCCAGAAATACATTATTAGTCCACATTTAATCCACTTTGATAAGGAACTCGAATTGCAGAAAGACAGTAATTTTCTCTTTTATTTCCTATACCACGTTCACAGCCACAATACACCACATGGCAGTCTCCCTTCTGATTAATTCTCTAACACTTTTACTGATTATTCTTCTCATGAAAGGAATCATAGAACACACCATACAATTGCCAAAAGATTTGGGGGCCTAGCTTAACAAAAATACTTAGAGGTAGAATAACCCACAATTGCATATAACACTTTAAAGGAGGCACCTAACCCCATTCAGCCCCACCTCATGCTCAGGATGCCAAAGCCCACCAGGAACAAAAGCACGGGCTGCCAAGGACTTCAGCTCTGTCATCTTTCCCATGAAGGTCCCCCCTGCCATGGGATGAGTCTGCTTATGAGTCTGATAAGCAAGCCCAGCAAGCAGTGTTGCCTTGGAAGGAGTTCAGACAGCATTACCAGAAGAAGCATCAGCTCAAGGCATGCCCTCAGAAAGCTCAGCTGTGCAGGCTCCTCCAGGGGACCTCTGCATAAACGAAACTACCTGCTCTATCTGGGTATCTGGAGGGAAGGCTGAAATGACTGCCTACATGTGGTCTCCCACGAAGATACTTCGGTAGGCTGCGGGCTGACATTGGAGGTATAATTTACACCGAAAATTGTGTCACCTCATCACCCAAATTAAATGTCAAGGGACATTTATTTGTCAAGAAGTCAGGGAAACACTGTTTGCTGGGAAACCTAGGTATGCAAAGACAGATGTAAGTAATTACATAAAGATTTACAGTATCAGATGAAATAATGAAGTTTCAGGCGTGAGATCTCTCACAGCTGAGATAACAAGGAAAACACAATACTGACTGTGAGACCTATCTTGTTACCGTAATGTCTGTAAATGAAAAGAAAATGCAGTAAGTTAAATTCTACTAGTAGGTGGCATTTAAAATCATCCTGAAGATTAACAGACTAAATATTTACAAAAGGTTTTTGAAAACGTATTCCACTGGTGGTACAAACTCTGGAAAGGCTTTCCTTATGAAAGACAACAACAGCTATCAAATCATCATAAGCTTGTTTATTACCAGAAGTCTTCAAGTTCTGTAAATTCAACATGACAGCAGGTTTTAAAACTACACTCAGTGACCTATTCACTCTGTCTTCAGATTTCCACCGATTTATAAACTCTTATCACGCAACAGCTTAAAGATCAGACACTTCCTGCATCTAATCTGACAGCACGAGTAATAAAGACAGTATTTTTTCTTCCAGTTACTGACCGCCTCATATCCATGCAGTGGTGAAAATTAACACAACCTTTTCAGCCACTGCTGTAGCCTAAAGCACAGAAGAGCGCTGACAAGGAACAGCTGGGGATGGGAGAAAAGGAGGAAAGAGAAGCACACACTTGCCTTACTGGGGAGGTGCTGTGGGCGAATTTTCATATCAACAGCTCTTAAGGCCACTCATTGTCAGGTTTTTCAGTGTGTTCCTCCACATGCCCTTATTTAGACTTCATTTGCAGTTAGCTGCAGTTAGTCTCAGAGGTTTTCATGACTACAGTAGATTTTCTTCTACTCCCTGAACATAATTTGGTATATTTTATATATGCTAATGTTTAGAAAGGCAACTACTATAATTCTGATGCAAGCTATCTCTAAATTCCTTACAAATTTTTCTAGTTTACATAAGGTATATAAAATATGTCTTTGTAGTTAGCCCCTTCTCTTCTGCTACAAGTACTGAAGAGCTATTACCTGTTTAAAGGGGAAGAACGAGCACAAAAGAGATCTATCCAATACAAACACTCAAAAACAAGCCAGGTAGATGTGAAGAACATAGACGAGCCTTTGTGGTCTTCCATGTGCATTGTATAGCAAAACCACAGCACTCTAATGGGAAAGACTCAGGACTGATGAAGGGAAGACCTCCTGGGCATAAAGCTTTGAATGCAGGTTCCACACCAGACAGGCTCCTAAGTGCAGCAGTTTTCCAGTCAGCAAAGAGTATCTGATGGGCTGTGTAATGAGGACCCAGACAGAGATGGTTTGTAGAACTAGGGAGTCAACGCAGGCTTCTGACGCTTCCCCATCCCAAGGTGAACCTACAAGTGGCCAGATACTACAAAGTGAGTGTCTTGTAACATTGGAGAAGGTTTTGTAGACCCCAACAGATGCTTGGCTGAATACAGGATCTCTCTCTTTCTCCCCCACTCACAATCTGTAACCAGAGTTTGATCAGACGCACTTCTGCTGCCTCCTGTTCTGCCTGCCACTGGCAGCTGAGCAGGTGACAAGGCAGAGCCTGCATTACTTGCAAACTTGGGCGTAACACAAAATAATTAATTTCAGTTGCAGAAACCCTAGGCCAAACATCCAGGTGCCCTTTCCACACACGTTTTTCAAAACCTTGTGTAATTATTTTATTAGATGCTATTATTCTGACTATTACCTGCGTTGTGCAATCCTCCTGTACTAGCTGTCCATACTCCTGTAATGGTTTCTCTTGGGGAATATAAGCTGTGGCCTGACAACATGGGCCAGCTCCTCTATTTTCTTTTGACAATAAATAATTGATCACCGATACTCTCAGAACAACTGTGTTCTTCCTCTAAGTTGGCTGCACCAGTCAGACCATTTTGCCAATGAACGACCTCCCTTATGAGTATTACTCACAAAAGCGCATCACTCCCATGGTGCATTATTTCTTCTTCTCTTTTCTCCAGAACAATAAGGAGAGATGTGAAAGAGCCCCTGCAGATCTCTGGACTCTCTTTTTACGCACCAAACCAAGCAAAGATTGCTGTCTCAAAGTCTAGATCTTTGCCTTCAGATCCGATGCTCCAAAGACTGCTCTTCACTGACCTGACAGGTAAAATCTCAGGTCATCTGCCTACTATTCATTAGTGTTTTCCAACAAAAAGTGCCCAATATTATCACAGAATTTCATGAAAAAAATAACGAATAATCATATCCATAGTTGGTTTTACCCAAAACTTGTTGCAAAGGGGAAACCAAACAACACACTTGCTATTGCCCAGAAGTATGTGCTGAGACCTACAGAAGACTCTGGTGTAATTCTGATTTTGGATACTGCCTTCTTAGTACATTTACAAATTAGTAAGTATATTTCCTCTAAGCAAGCTCAATCAGAAAATTCCCACACATTTCAGGTCAATGACACTCAACTGGGTATTACAAACAGGACTTGACCCATGGCTGTTTAACATCAGACAGTAAATCACTGCTTGAAGCTGGTGCGTCACTCCAGAACACCAAGTATCCTGCATCTTACTAAACACTTGCCTTTGTCATTCACAGAATATATACATTCACTGTCACTCACAGTATAGGTAAGAGAACGGAGCTGAGGTATTTCTAAAGTAAAGTATAAAGACAAATTAGGAAAAAATAATGCTACAATAGCAAAACCATATCTTTATGTATTGTGGAAAAATGTAAAATAAACCACGTGAAGATCTTACCTCAACTTACTGAACAGAGACTGTTTTGTACACATCACTCTATCAAGTCATTAAAATGAGACAGAAAAGGCTTGAAATAGCAGAAGTGAAGTACCATTTAGTCATATTTAGATAAAATAAATGAAGGAAACGCCCGTCTTGAAATTGCTGAATCGTGATCCCAGAATTAGTACAGTTTATAAAATAGCGGATGAATCTGCATCTTTTCCACTTATTTACCTATTTACCATTTTCTGAATGTTTCTGTATGGCTCTCATCAACTATGCTTTAGATTTTATTTGATCTCTTTGTTTTGGGGGCATATATTTTTCTGTCACATTGCCACTTATATCAATTTATCATGCTTGAAAAGCTCTGTGTGCAGAATTTGCTTGATCACAGAATCCCCTTGAGTTTTAGTCGAAAAGAAAAATGCATCCAGCTCCCTTAAGTCATGCCAAATAGCAGACTTGGCTACCAGATAGAAACCCAAAGATAAGACTGCACTGCAAAAAATCAAATCCAAGGAAATTAGAGCATGAGCAATGATTAAAAATTACACAGCCTATTCTGCTTCATCTAATTTAAATATAGAAACGACATCATGCAGCCCTCTGATTCTGTCTCCTAGAGGAATCCACTCAGGAAATGCAGCTGGGTGGAGACAGGACTTGGTTGGGAGGGGTGGGAAAGATTGCATATACTAAAATGAGGACAAAGAAAACATATAAAAAGAACAAAAAGTCCCATCTGATTTATATGTCTTCTTTTACTACACTGCTGTAACCGTAGAATAGATAATATATTTACAGGAAAAAAATACAACAACTTAACTGCCTTTAACATGAAGTTCAAGTTTTCAAAAGTGGCTGAAAAAGAGCATTATATAATTCCATATTTACTTTTTCATAGTGATATCTGTGTTGAACTTGTTCACTTTAAAATCAGATGATGATGACTGTCAACGCAGTGCTTCAAACTCAATACGAGATCAGAAAATCAAGCTGTGCTCTCCTTTCTTCCCCAGTCATTATCACTTGTAGGAGAGAGGCAGCAAACCACATCTTAGCTGGAATTTTCTGAATGATGCAAGTGGCAGCATAGAATCTGACTTCTCTTCAAACTGCTTTGTGACTCTAACAATTGTAAAACTGCATCTTTATTAGCAAAGCCAGAAGATTTGTCTCGAAAACAAAGATCAGAACTCCTAAGAAAAAAGTATCATTTTAACACAAATTTTCTTACCATTACAGCCAACCTTTAAAGCTACATTGACAGCACTTAGATCAAGCTAAGTCTGGCATCATCTCGTTGGTCATGCACAAGGGAAACCTGCTCCAAGAACAATTTCCTAAAGTTCTGGGCCAAAATACTTCCTTTTACCCTCAGGCAGTCACACCTCTGACGCTGTAAACCTAAGCTATATAATACTGTGCTACTCGTCAATAAACGCCATTTGCTGTCCACCACGTTGGTGTCTGCGAGCTGATGGCCCGAGCGGCTGGGGGGTAGGTTGCCGTGCCGTTCCTGAACCAGGTCGCCACGCCAACAAAGGCAACAAGTGGTGCCGAAACCTGGGAAAGACTCGCCTGGAGTCGGGTGAATGGCAGCCAGAGCGGCAGGACCAGCCCGGCGGGGAGGACGCTCCCGGACCAACAAGGAGGATGGAAGCCCTTGTGAAGGTCGTATCGCAATTACATAAGCAGTGGGGTA
>Ga0065711_1003823_pt1 | contig 26195 bp, 12 predicted proteins | sample Hoacrofraction12_FD_59098 | JGI IMG/M metagenome (GOLD analysis project Ga0065711, IMG submission 59098) | Hoatzin crop microbial communities from Cojedes, Venezuela - Epithelial fraction 12 v2 (version 2) | ecosystem: Host-associated > Birds > Digestive system > Esophagus > Crop | place... | reverse complement strand
TGGGGTTTTAACCATTCAGATGCTGTAATAGTTTTGCTATATAAACCTTGTTTTGCTGACTAATAAAGGTGTACGATCATACTCATATTGGGGTCACATCGTTACAACGGTCCGTTACCCACGCCTACACAAATTAACCAATTAGTTAGTCTTTCTGCTCCTGTATCTGATAATACCACTGATATTGCTACTTACTCCTAACTATCTGCCAGTTTCTATTCAGCAAAATTCTAAAGCTCGTAGTGCTGCACTCTGATATCATTCTCAGCTGCACTCTGATATCAGTCTCCAAGCATTATATGCAGTTCTGCAGGGTTTAGAGGTTTTCTTGCAATCAGTGTGAATTCTTCAGGTGTACAAGTGCCAGACTGAGAATTTTCACCTCTCTTCTTGCATTCAAAGTATATGCATTCACATGCCAAGGTTCAGCTGGAGTGGTCTCACCTGATGATTATGCAAGATTGTCCCTCATACCTGTCAGATGATATTTCACATTTTGCCTTCTGTTGCTCTTTTTTCACTCTCTTTCTCACTGTGAAAATTTTTATCTAAAGATTATAAAATCCTGTTCTGATCATTACATTCCTTTTATGCTCTGCTTTTATTTCTTATTGCTTTTCTCCCTAGGATGGCTCTCTATCAGAATAAAATCACTTCATGGGGCAGAGTTCCACTTCATAAACAGTTCTTGAATAAATGCGGGTTTAAATATAAGTAATCACCAAAATCATGAGTTGGTTTCTGGAGAAACATCCTCCTGAAATTCATGCACCTAAACTGATTTCCACTGCTTGATAATCTGATGGACTTATTTAAATGAATGAGGAATGGTGTTTCACTGAGCAAAGCAAAGTTAATAAATCCTGACAGATCATTCAAGACCCATCGAAGAGCCTGTCCAGAAAACAGTTTATTCACAGTATTATATTTACAGCTTGTGTCCAGATGTTACACTGTCAAAGCAACGTTAAAAACAAGAACAAAACAAAAAAATCTTCCTCTTTCATTTTGCAAAAAGACACTTATATTTGCCGGATCATTTAGAACATTTTCTTTACAGATAGCATCCAACATATTAAAAAGGTTTCAGTCTTTTTTATACAGGCTCTCTACAGCTACAATCAGCTCTATAAAAGAAGATCCTAATTTGCTCCACTCAGGCTATGCATGGGAGCTAAAATCCACCTGTGCACCATCCGTTCTAGGATTGAGAATGTGGAGCAATGAACAACATTTAGAAGAGCAGGATAATGATTCACAACACCACAAAGAGAGCATCAAGCTATTCATCTAAGTCTGTAATGATCATTTCCTAATACAGTGACCTAAATCTAATCAGTGATGCATGGCAATATATGAACATGCAGTCTTTACCAACTAGCAATACATCTCTCCTGTAATACGTTGCAGTCATTAGACTCCAAGTTATATATAATCAGTTACAGTCTGCTTATCTAAATATTCCTCCAGTGTTCATATAGACTGTTTCTTTCTCCTAGGTCAAAAACTTCACTGACAGCTAAGAAATTTTTGTCATTTAATTCTGCTGAATAAATTTCACCATTTGTTTAAATTGTTCTGGGATGTAAATGTTAATGTACGAAATTAAATGCTCTTCTCCAGAATTGCTGCATATCGTGGTGAGAAAAAAAGACTCTTTAGCAATATATTTTAACTGTAAAGCTCTCTGAGTCTCATGGCACTATATAGATAATGTAACCAGATTTGAACTCAGGATCAGTTTTTGCTAAATTAATTTTTTCTAGTAATTCTTATATCATTTTTTACAAGTCCTGGAGTAAATATTTTTGAAGATAATGAAATGCTTATGAAATGACTCTTCATGCCAGAACTTAAAAATAGAGTTAAGAATAAATATTTATATTATGAAAGCGATCAACCAAAAATCTCTTTCAATGAAAATATTTTTGTGGCTTTTCACTGAAAATTTTTGTAGTTTTGTTTCAGAGGAAATCTAAAAGACTTCTGAATTTTTAAAACAAGTGTTAAATTAATATAACATCAATTTAATATAAAACTGTACACATTTAAAGACAAAGAAATCAAGTTGAGTTAAGGCTGGATGCATTGCATTAAAAAAAAAAAGAAAAAAAAAGAAAAAAGAGTGCTATCTGTTCCATCCTACCACAGCAAGAGATTTCATTGTAAGGTTTTGTTCGCAATAAAGAAGAATTCTTGAAAACCTTGGAAAACAAGAAAACAAACCACACTCCCACATGCTTGCTAGATTCCTAGACCACACCACACTGCAGAAGGTTGAACTATCTTTGGAGTAAGCAGAAGAAACTCTGGAAGCTTTCGTGAACAACACACAGTATCTAAACTGTTAGCTATTTACTTATTACCAATTTTAGCACCATTCACTTGGTGGGAAATTTTATCAAAAATTTAATATACATTTTTGTTGTTCAAAGACACGAAACTCCATTTATCTGGCCTCCTAACTACCCCCAAAGAATGTATTAATAAACCATTAAAGCTGCTTGTTGCGAACTATTACATTAACCCATATTAATAAGTACATCACATGTACCATATTTCTCCAAGAAATAAAAACAAATTAAGCAAATTTTTCTATCCTGGTCTTGTGCAAGGTGTTTGAAATGGCTTAAGCAAATCTTGTTTCAGCTTAAGAAAACCATGCACTCATGATTTTATTCTTAATTGAGAAATCCAAGGGTCAGATTTTCTAAGTCCCTGTGTCTGGCATTTTAGTGTCTGGTTTATATGCAGTGAAAGATTAAATGCAGAAAATACAGAACCAACAAAATGCACAAATACGAATCTATCAGTTTCAGATACAATGTTTCAAATACAAACAAACAAAAAAATCTCTCTATTATCGTTCATTGTTAGCATATTTAATACTAAATTGCAGAAATAGGCACATAAAATCTGTGCAATACTCACACAAAGGCCAATCAAATAAATCCTAGTTAGATAGGCTTCAAAATTCAAGGAGATATTTTTTTAAATTTTACTGCATATTTCCCCTTTGCAAAGGGATTCTGCAGGCATAATGGTACAAAGGCATCCTTTTGGTTGTTGAGAACTGTTTCAAAGACATCCTGTGGAATTTATTTGTGGGTGTAATATGGGACACACTGACCTTCCTTAGACTGTGCTTTCCAGGGCTTATCAAATAAGCTGATGATTATTTCTTGTAATATCAATAGTTGGGGAAAGAATAAAAATGCTTGCCTGGAGCTGTCAAAGACAAAGAGCTTTATACCGAGTCTGGGATGCACTTCAGTTTCAATGCACAGACAGGAAAAGTGAATCCATATGGATATACACATAGAAATGACTAAGACTTATGCAAAGTCTATACCATGTTGACTAACATCCCTTTTCATTGATCTGCACATATTTTGACAGATAAAAGACTGCTTTAGACCACAGCTGCACTGAATGTGTTGAAAACAATAACACAAGGACTAGACAAACTATCAAAAAATTTACTATGATACAACATATACAGTAGATTTTGCAATGGTTGTAACTTCACAATCATTATAATGGATAAATGAAACTGTTAAAGCCATTATCTTCCATCTGAAGCTTGTCTGAACACAGAAATTGTGCTAAACCACTTTCTAATAAGCAACTTTGGCTCATTTGGCAGTGTAGACTTTATCACTGAGTAGCAAAACATGACTGCAAAAGAAAATTAAGTTCAAGACCATCTAAGGAACCTGAAGGTGCACAAGTCCATGGGACCTGATGAGGTGCATCCGCAGGTCCTCCTGGAACTGGCGGTTGAAGTTGCTAAGCCACTGTCCGTCATATTTGAGAAGTCGTGACAGTCCAGTGAAGCTCCCACTGACTGGAAAAAGAGAAACACAACCTCCATTTTTAAAAAGTGAAAAAAGGAAGACCCGGGGAACAACATGCCAGTCAGTCTCACCTCTGACAAGATCACGGAGCAGGTCCTCTTGGAAAGTATGGTAAGGCATATGGAAGATAAAGAGGTGGCTGGTGACAGCCAGTATGGCTTCACTAAGGGCAATTCATGCCTGACAAATTTGGTGGCCTGATACGATGAGGATACAGTGTTGGTGGGTAAGGGACTTGACCAAAGCATAAAACGCTGTCCTGTATGACATCTTTGTCTCTAAATTTGAGACACGCATTTGAAGGATGGACCACTTGGTGGATAAGGAATTGGCTGGATGGTGGCACTCAAATGGTCATTACGGTCAATGGCTCAATGTCCAAGTGGAGACCAGGGATGAGCAGTGTTCTTCGGGGGTCAATATTAGGACCAGTGTTGTTTAACATCTTTGTCAGCGACATGGAAACTGGGATTGACTGCACCCTCAGCAAGCTTGCCAACGACACCAAGCTGTATGGTGTGGTCAACGCGCCTGAGGGAAGGGATGCCATCCAGAGGGACCTGGAGAGGCTTGAGAGGTAGGCCTGTATGTACCTCATGAGGTTCAACAAGGCCGAATGCAAGGTCCTGCACATGGGTCAGGGCAATGCCAAGCACAAATACAGGCTGGGTGGAGAGTGGATTGAGAACAGCCCTGAGGAGAAGGACTTGGAGGTACTGGTGGATGAAAAGCTGGACATGACCCAACAATGTACACTTGCAGCACAGAAGGCCAGCCATATCCTGGGCTGCATAAAAAAGAAGCCTAGCCAGCAGGTTGAGGGAGATGATTCCCCGCCTCTGCTCTGCTCTGATGAGACCCCACCTGGAGTCCTGCATCCAGCTCTGGAGTCCTCAGCACAGGAAAGACATGGACCTGTTGGAGCAGGTCCAGACAAGGGCTACAAAAATCATCCAAGGGATGGAACACCTCTCCTGCAAGGAAAGGCTGAGAGAGTTGGGGCTGTTCAGCCTGGAGAAGAGAAGGCTGCAGGGAGACCTTATTGCATCCTTCCAGTACCTGTAAGGGGCCTACAAGCAAGCTGGAGAGGGACTTTTTGCAAGGGCACAGAGTGATAGGACAAGGGGTAATGGCTTTAAACTATAAGAGGGTAGATTCAGATTAGACATAAGGAAGAAATTCTTTGCTATGAGGGTGGTGAGACACTGGAAGAGGTTACCCAGTGAAGCTGTGGATGCCCCATTCCCGGAAGTGTTCAATATCAGGCTGGATGGAGCTCTGAGCAACCTGATCTAGTGGAAGGTATCCCTGCCCATGGCAGGGAGATCGGAACTAAATGATCTTCAAGGTTCCTTCCAACCCACACCATTCTATGATTCTGTGATTGTTATACATCAGCTCCAATCTGCAGACAGTCCCGAGTTCCCTGAAATAGGAAAAATAAACACAGCTATTTTTTGGCGTGTAGCAGTCCGTATCAAATCTGCCATCAGAAGAAGCTTGTCCAGGCAAAAAGACTGTTCCTTTTGTTACCAGCATTTGTTCTCTAGGAACAGACAAATGACTGCAATTTAAAAATGAAAGCCATGATTTTTGGTGAGCATTTTTTGCATGCTTTCAGAGGAAGGCAAATAAAAAAATATTTGCTACAGATTGCATAACAATAGTTAATAAACAAAGTCTGTTGTACCATAAATTCTGAAGTAACTATGAAAGGAAGGACAAGAAGAAGGGTAGAAATTTTCACTATGCGCTTAGGATAATACTAATTCCTGGGAAAAAAAAGGGGTTAAGAAACAAATACCTCAAATATTACTGGACATCTCAACAGGTTTTTGTAATAATTTTGGATTCATCTTGACTTTCATCCCGCTCAAACCAATTATCTCAATTCTTAAATGGAAAGTTGCAGAGAAGAGGATAGAATGACCTAAGATCTTCTTCCATCCTTCATGCCTTCTGTACAAGTATTTATGTTGTAAATAACAAATCATGGGGCTGAAGCCAGAAGTCTTGGAGTGAGAAGGAAGAGAGACGAGAAGGCTGTAGTAAAGAATAATGCCAAGAAAATTATTCTGGTAGTCTTTTAAAATCTTTTATTCTTTCATTTTCTCTCTCATCTTAAATTTTAGCCTGACATTTAGATGTTTACACATCTGTAGTACTGAAATCCTTACTTCAGTGTAGTTCATTCATTATTTTTTTTTCTCAATTCATCTTTTTTCCTTCCAGAAACAGGAAAGTTGCTGTTTCATCACCACTTAAAAATATGCAGAATTTACATTTTTTAAAGAAGAATTTTTAAGTACTAAGTTATTTATAGTGTAAAATCGAGAGGAGTTATTCAAACATTCTCTCTCTTATACATAAGATTAGCTAAAACTGTTTCAAGTTTAGCTAATATACCAAAACTATTCTCCTACATATTGAACAGATAGAAGATGCAGTTGTTCATGAAGGACTCCTGTTCAGTATCAGGCAGTTCAGGATGACAAGTGTCATGATTTTGTTTTTATTTATAAATACTAAAACTCGTGACGTTTTTAAAGTAAGAGAATTCTTTAAGTCCCAAGATTCTGATCTGTATCTACAATGCATATTCATCATATGAATCATTTTATTAACCTTAAGGGCTATCAATAATCTTGAAGTCAACACAACCCTAATTTTCTATTTATCATGACTACATTTTAGACACAGTCAACCATCTTGGCCATAAATAAATTCTACATTTAGAATAAAGTGTAATCTGCTGTACAAGGCTGTTTTAGACATAATTCAAAGTACACAGACTCTAACCTGGCAGATCACTAACATGCAAAACATTAACTAATAAATTCGTTTGAAGCCTTCCTTCTGTAAGTCTCCCAAAAGGAATATTCATTGTTTGGGGGTTTTCTTACTGATGCTTACCCCCTACTTTCTTATCTGTTCATATGGTAAGTATTATAATTTCAAAAGTACAAGACATTTAACTGTGGTTCTTCAAAATATTATTGAATTTTTTTTTTCCCCAGAAAATATCTATAAATCAGGCAAAGAGAAAGTAGCAGGAGGGAGACTAACATAAACTTTCCCTTGCTCTTACGTGTATATCTGTATATCTCAGCCACATCATGGTGGTGTAATTTGATTTCATTTTACGTATTGTGCTGTATTGTATTGTATTAAAACAGCCCACAAGTTTTACCATGCAAACTGTTTTTTAACTTACCCAGACTTCTACCCAAGGAAGTCAGGTAATCACTCACTTCTCACATTTCTGTTGTCCCTCTGGCCATGCTGCAGGTACAGAACCGATGCCGTAAAAACAGTAACATTAAAAGATTACACCTTTCATCTTAGGCTGAATATATCTGAGTCTGAAAGATCATTTTCAGAAAGGATTCAGGTGACAAAATGTAAGCCCACTGGAAGGAGGGATTGGGTTTGCCTAACTTATTTCAAGCACTAAAGACTCCTTAAATTACACTCTCTGGTGTCTCCAGGCAAGATGCAGGAAGACAGTTCATTGTGCTTACACTTTTTGCTACGTGGAAGTAACTTCCAAGCTCAAGCTTTGATTTGCCTTTGTTTGTCTTAAAAAAAAAAAAATGGGACTAAAGAACAAATGAGTAAAATGGTAACATGTTTATCTTCTACACAGCAAACTTTCTATGAACTTATGTCCTCTGCTGCTGAACAGAAACGAGCAAATGGATGGCTAAGCCTTTCTTAATCTGCTCATAATGGAGTTAATCTAGTTACGTTAATTCACTTTTAATTTGTAACAACAGAAGCATATTTTCCTAGCTGGGGTGCATCTATTGAAGGCTTGAGATGTAATCTCCATTAGCTAGAAATACCATGCTGAAAACATGTCTAAAAACAAACAGCAGTGAAATCCTACCAATTTAAAATATCATTGTCTCCCACTTTCCAGTGAAAGCATAAGCCACTGTCGAACATTCTGTAACCAAGTGAATAAAAAATTCCTTAAGAATGCATAAGAACATAGAACGCATTAAGAGGTATAAGCATCCATTAATAAACTTAACGTAGTGCAGGAAACTCAGATATTCTGGAAGTGGCCCTGGGAAGATCAAGTACCAAAAGAAGGGTGATGTCCTGCCTGACAAACACCAAAGCATTTGATCATGTGAATCCTGCCTCAAATCTGTAATTATGGATTGCAGCATGTCCCAACCCAGAATCCTAAATCATTTTCTCGGTCTCCATTCATTAGGACACAATTCAATGTCCATTAAGTCCATGATTTTTTTGTTTTTAAAAAAAAAATTAATGTAAGGTCCGGAATATAAGTTCACAAACTAAAACATCAATGGATTTCGAGTCACATTCTTATCTTTTGTAACTTTTATCTTAAGCCTACAAAAGATGATAAATCATTAAGCAATGTTAGCAATTAAGTAAAATTATTATTTAATTAATGTCCTGGTGAAGTGAGAAAAATGGAGCTTTGTATACCAAAAGATGTAGAAGAAGCATACTGCAAAAATGTTGATAGCGTCATTAGTTTGCTTGCTTGAGAAGTACTATTAACAGTACCAACATGCAGTGTATAGATTCCTCTGATGCATAATATAAGAGCAAAAACCGAAAGGGAGAAAAAAATAGATATGCCTGTTCAATGCCTAAAGTGACTGCTTAGATACTTTTGATTCTGTTAGAGCATAACCAAAAATTCCCTTGAGCCTGATTAGATTTGCCCTTATTTTTTTCATTTTCCTGTGAAATATAAACTAACTTTGCTTTACATGCTTTATCTGTACTTGTAATAGGGAAATGTCAATATAACAGAAGATTTTCTTTAACCAGATAATATAATGCTTGTACCATTCCAAGTCACATTTTAAATCATTAAATACATAGTGTACCATATACCCGTATTATTAGGTTATTAGTATATCATAACTAGTTCAGAAGTCAGCTCATTAAAAAGTTTTGTAAGTTTCCAAGCCTAGGGCAAGTTTAATTAAAGTCAGTGAAGAAATTTAAATTGAAAGGAAATTGAAGTAGTAGGAAACATAAAATATAATCTACTGATTTCTTTGAAAGTTGTCCAGAAAAAGCAAACAGGATCAGTTGTTAATGATTGTTGATTAAAAAGCTCACATACCTTACAGCCTAGGTTAGAAATAGCAAAGGAAAGAAAACTTTGAAGAAATCTGCCTCACATATGTGTCTGCTGGGCTGTAGGAGACACATTTTTAGTTGTATGGTACTTGATGAATTAGTTAAAAGAGCATGGATTCAGTCAGCATGTGTAGGATTCATTACACTTCAGTTAGCTATTTTAAATTATTGTATAATAAGTGGAAAGAGACAGACAGTGTGATTCATCTTATTCTGAAGTTGGTTATTAATACGAGTGGGTGAATCACCCCTCTGAAGATCCCTAGGCTTTTGATAAACTGTTGAAGGAGTCTAAATGGCTAAATTAAACTAAATGCCTGGTTTTGCACAGTTAATGTTAGGTGAAAAAAAAATGATGCCTTAAAAGTTTAGGGTATGTAATGAAAAGTAAAAAAAAAATGTTCTTTAGGCCTACATCTTGCTTTTCTCCAGAGAAAACGAAACTAATTGAAAATGATAAAATTTAATCATAACGTACTTTTGAAATAAAGAGCTAATTTGAATCATTCAAATTCTTTTTTTTTTTTTTCTGCAGATGAAGAAAAGATCTTCCATTCAGGAAGATAAGGTTCAAATGTATTATGATATTTTTTGATTTCTTTTCAGAGGATTTAATTTCAAGAGTGTATTTTGAATTGAACAAATGTACTGACCTCCCTTATCAGTTAAAGACTTTCCTTCATCATCTATAGCAGTAGCTATCACAACGTGGAAAATTCAAGTCTTGGTAATCATTAATGGAAAATCCCAATGTCATGGTTCCTACCTTTTTTTTTTGTTTTCAGTTTAGTGGATTCCCCCCAGATATTTACTTTGCTTGTGAAAAGCAAAGCTATTTTTCAAGGCAAGAAGGGATGTTTTGGGCCCAAGAACATATTTTTGTATCAAATGACAAGCTTTCCTGGTGACAAAGCTAATAGTAACTAAAAACACTTGGTGCTGCATTTTTCAGTATACGTATGCAAATGTTGCAGATGCTAAAAGGAAGAGACAAACTATTGAAATGAATGTAGTGCTACATGTCCAGACTTTTTTTATGTTATCTCATTTTGTGTAGAAAGTATATCATCTGTGCAATGCAGTCCTGCCACCTAATCACGAACCAGTTGTTATTCCCAATATAATCAACTGTTGAAGTTAAGCCCAACAGCAGCTGCTTCAATCAGCTTTCCCAGTTTTGTTCCATCCAACTGGACCAGCCGTCACAGGTCTGTTTTTCAACATCCATGTATTTACTGTACACATCCATAGATTAAAATCAGGTTTCACTTTGACATTATATGTATACATGGAAGTTCTGGTTTAGCCTATCATTAATTAAAACACCAAGCTGCACTTCACTCTTTTTTTTCCTATAGTGTTTCTTACTGTTTTAGGGATTATGGCTTTCCTGGATAAAATGCAGCAATAAATATAAAAGTTAGACCCACTGAACATGAAAGTCAGGACTGGGTTACTGCTCTAATGGGTCTCACTTTATCTGCTTTCTGCAGATGGACTGAAAATGTCTTCCATAAGAAGGCAATAACATAAACGTATGTAATAACTTATTAAGAAAGCACAGCATCCTAATTCCTTTAGGATCCAAGCAAAGGTTAGTTCCCAGGCTGCTTTTAAGCAAGCTTCCATTACAGGATTTCAGGAGTGCCTGTTTTCTGACCTGTTTTAACAGCAGATAACTATCCCAAACTCTGAGCTGCCAGTCAGCAGACTGCCAGGATACTTTTACTCGTGTGTTTAAGAAAAACGATCTGGGTAATAGTCTTACAATATTTCCAAACTTTAAAAAATAATCTAAAGGTAGGAGTTTCAAGGCTAATTAATGGGATTCAGATTCCTAATCTGTGGAAGAAATGAAAGAAAAATCTTTTCTACAGCTCTGAAATCACAAACTGGTGAACTATCATATTTATATATATATATATGTATAATAAATTATTACAAATATATGTGATTATAAAATGTGGTGGGTGGGTGTGTACAAACACAAAGAAATTGGTCTGAAACATAGGCTAAGCACAAGTGAGTAAGACAAATATGCTCCATTAATTGCTATAACAAATATTACACCGACCAGGCACTATTGACATTGATTTAGCTGGAAAGGGAGACTGCCAAAGAATTTTATGAGATTTTTCCATATTGCAAGTCATCCTTATGAAAGAAGGCTATGAAATTGATCACTTTACTGAATTCTGATTGTAGGAGTATAACTACATAATTAGGTCTTAATTCATTACAGCATCCTAGACGAACACGTATTTGATACCAACCGTCTAGCAGACCCGGAAAAAAACAAGCATAAGATAATAATATATATTTCTTCACCAGGATCAGGCATCGAATTTAATTCTATAATAGACCCAATACTTTAAGCAAGCAACAAAATAATGTCAAGAGAACTATACACTATTGCTCCCTCTGTTTCCCTGGCGGCTTCTCTCACCATTTTTCTGCATCATACAATTCTGTAAATGCATATGAGGGCCCTGCCTAAAGCAGAAGAGAGACCAAGAGCATCGGCACAGCAGTCTCTTAGGACAGAATTCCATTAGGTTTGACATGAGCTTCCCAGAAGGGAGTCAGCGTAGCTTTAAGAGAGAGCACTGCTGTGGTTTGGTTACCTCCTCGATCACGCTGTCAGAACATATGTTTACTTCCATTTGATCATTTTTCCCCTGGTATTTTTTATTTAATTTGGTATGGCTAGTAGCACATAACAGAATTTGGTTTGTATTTATACTTAAAGTCTCAACTGAATTGTTAGTGTTAAGTCTAACACAATGTAACTTGAATCGAGCAAAGAAGGAATGCTGTAGTTTTACCTTCTGACATCGCTTAACTAGAGATTCTATAACAAGGTTAAATTTCTACACAAAATAAAAATCTCAGTCTATTTCGATGACATATTGCTCTGATTTATATGAGAAGATAAATCTAGACCTTCCAAAGTTAAAGTTAAAAATTTATTTCAGTTATCAGTTCTTGATTCTTCTTCAAACTACTTCATTTTCCTTTTTGCTCATTCTGACTAGTACTTTTTTATTTAAACATCTCTCTTAGTTTCTCTGCTTAGGGTAATAGTAATTACAGCTCAAGCAAAATTTTCCATGCAATAGCAAGTTTTCAGGGTTCTGTCTTAAGCATGCCTCTCACATATTTCTCCTGGCTGGTAGTGATAAAAGGTTTGACATCCAAATGACAGTAATGCCACAGTGAGCTTGTGAAACAAGGTCAAAGAGTTAAAACTTCAATAATAGAATATTGCCAGAGTTTTCAAGGCAAATTACTTAAATATGTTTATAAAAAAAAAATGACCTAATTCTGGCCAGACTCATACCCGGGTTTCAGGTATTAGTTCATCTGACTTGAGTAGTAGAAGGTTATAAAGGCAGGCTGAGGGAAAAGAGAGGGATGGTTAATAAACTTGTTGTGACAATGATTAATTAAAAAATTAGCTGCCTGGGAAAGGTTGTGGAATTGACAGATTATCAAACAAATTTTCCCTGCCCAGTAGTAAAAGCATGGACTAGACAACCTCTCAAGGATTCACCTCACTCTATTTTCTGGCACCAGTATTTGAATATGATAAAAGAAAAAGTCATTCATAGTAGCATAAACATTAACCAGAAGTTTACCATTTCATTTTTATTTCACATTTAGAACACACAGGCAAATAACCCCTGCTCAGATATACTATCCACATACCAATTTGTTTTCATAGCAACGTTCTCTAAAGCAGAATGGCAACCCATAATGAAACTGCATCACAATTGCCAGTGTACATAACATCTGTATTAACCTTCTTAACATTCTTTAAAATTTCCCAGTTTCTTGTTTTCAGCATTTTCAGCATTTATTTTCAGCATTTAGGAAAGCAGAGTAGTCCAAAGTGCATAGTAGTTTATTACCGGGAAATAAATTTCAGATAAAGACATCATTACCTTAGAAGACAGGAAGAAAACACAACTGTAAGTACTGATCCTGATTTTAATGCAACTTAAGGTATTATCTGGGCAAGGAAGCAGTTTTCAGGAAACAGGAAGACTCTATTAGGTGTCAGGAGGAAACAGGAGAACTGAAATAACAGGACTCTGTCCTCTTATTGCCATAGTTGGAAACTCAGTGTGATGCCCAGAGAAGCATATCAAACCTCACCTTTCCAGGGGAAGTGTCATAATGTCAAAAGAACTAAGTATGGCTCAGAAGTAAATTTCCACATCATCACTGAGTCTACAAAACAGTGGAAGAAATTAATCACATGGGAACTTCTTTTTCCAAAGGACTTCCAGAATTTAAACCACTATAAAATGCTTGAGTTGGTGTCCAAAATATGATCTTAGGTTATTAAAATGATTATCACTATGAGTAAAATAATGCATCTATCAAAACAGTCATTAGTTTTCATATCAGACACCACAGCCAAATTATAGTGATTGCATGACAATTCGGGCATTTCTGTATCCAAGCTGCTCACTACTATGAAAAAAAAATCTATCCACTTCTTTTGTGAGCTTTGCTAACGTCATATAGATGAGGAAAGTAAATTAATCACCATAACACCTTTCTCCATAGAAGTGTGTAACTTGGAGACCTTGGCAGTCTTTAATAAAATGTAACCACATAAACAGCATATAAATAGATCAGGCAGGAAACTAATAAATTAGGTCTATGCAGGCATTGTTGTCACTGAAATCACAGCTAGAAATAGGACAAGGTCAGGCCTTACAATCCTGTAACATGCAATAATACTGACAGTATGTTGGTATAACCATATTGATTTCAATAACTATATTTCTGATTTATGCTGGTGTCAGCTCAGAAGCAAGTCTACACACATTTTCATGTCCATCTCAGTTTAAACAAAGCCCACTGACAGAGTCGTCAGCACCAGCAGCTATTTCACACCTCTGCTGTGGACTGCTCACTGCAAGATTGACCTCACTAAGCCACCAGCAAGACTTTGTACTAGCATGCTATCATATCAACATATGTTAGTAAAAAGTGGGTGTAACTTTTCAACAAGCAGCTGCTGAGATAAAAGAGAGTCTCACGCCTGAGATAAAATGTGCAATGGCTGAGTTTTCTTCAGAGATTTCTGATTTGGAGAATTTAAACCTCAGTCCCAGACGGTGAATCATTCATAAAATTATCTTCACTGACATGCATAGCATCAGTTTATCATATATCCCTTTCTTCTTCACTTATGATATCTATGCAATCAATGACTATTACAGCTTCCAGACTGTTTTTTAAAATACTTCATAATTACTCTAGTGACATCCTCTTTCCTGTCTGTGACACTGGGCTTTTACTTTCTGCGTGGTGAATTAATGACATTAATTAGCTGTGTGCCTTGAAAACACATAATTTCTGCCCAAGGTCCTCCTCAAACAAGAAGGAGAATAAGATCAATTAAAACAAATGCACTGAATTTAATGTCTTTTGAAGACAAACAGTCAGATGTAATACATATGGCAACCTAAAGATCTAGATCCCGTTCCTGACTTCAATAATATCACTTCAGGTTTAGACCCACGTGATCAGAATTAGGTCAATTACACACTTTTCAGCCCCAGGGTAAAATTTGGGTGAAAGGTTCATACTTAGTTTGCAAACAGATCAGTTAAATGAATAATAAAAACTTAATTTCTTCACTACTGAATCTACCAATCCTCACAATCCATGATGACTATGGGGTAAATCTCTTGATTTCCCACTTTGGAAGTGCAATTACTCATCTGTTGCTAAATGCATCTAAAGGCAAAGGTTGCTCAAAAAACAATCTCTATATTTAAGAACACAGATCTTGTGGGATGCACAGATGCAAACATAAAATATTTAGAAGTACCTGCAAACTTGAGTGTGTGTCACTCCCCCTAAGCAACACACATCAATTCTCATGTGTGAATTTTGCAAATGCAAATGCAAAAAAAAAAAAAATCTCTAAGTGAACAGGGGCGGCTTTAGAGGCACAAAGTGAAGACACAGCCCATGAAAATCAAGCCCAAAAGACCACACAACACAAGAAATAATTTTACAAATTACTACCAAAGCTGGATTTTCTGTTTGGTCTGCAAATAGCAGTTGCACCCTGAGAAGTAAAATTTTTGCTTCCAAGTATTCACATCATTGCACAAATGGAAAATTCTAGTATGCAAATAGTGCACAAATGCACAGCCCTGTGTGGATGGATGAGAAATTGTATCTAAATGTTCAAAGAGACAACAGAAGAAACTGTAAATATGTTATGAGAAGTATAGAATTGTGATAGCATAACATCAGTTGCACATAAGCATTAAAAGTTAGTGGAGTGCTTGGGCAATCCACGTAACTCATAGAAAAGCAGTGAAGCTGCTTTCTAAGTAGGAGCAAAATAATTGCTTCCCCCCACCCACAGATTATTTTAGACATTTCCTGTCATGTTGAATTTCTGAACTGAAGGCAACGATGATATCCATTTATATTACTGTCATTCTTTTATGGAGTGTGACACACATTATATGAGGCATCTCAACAAGATACAGCAGGCCAGAAAACTGTACCAGGGGCTTCATATGAACTCAGTCTCAGCTCCCCATCACAAAATATATTTTCTGCTTTCCCTCAATATTTTTATACAATAAAGAAGAATTACATTATTTTTTCTGTTCCCCAAACACAATTAAGTGTAGCACATCTTTAGTAATTAATATTTCATTAGAACCTGATTTTCTGTGAAACTCAGAAGGTAAAGAACTGCACTCTCCGTTTACTAATTTAGATGGGATGAGGTCTGGGGGAAAGATTTACTGCACTGATGTGGCCATTAGCACTGTTCTGACTGCACATGGAGAGCTTTGGTCGCCTTCAAAGTCATGCTAGGAATTCTAATATAACATTAATGCAGTGCCACAGTATTTTGAGGGGTAAAAAGGCTTGTTGTTACATAGTATACCCCTCTATCAAATACTGTGCAAATGCCTAATTAAGTTAAGGTTGTTCTGATGCTGCCCTAGTCTCAGCATAATCTTTACTATAGCATTGAGAATTAACATCTCTGACAGTAGGCCTGGCCAAAATAAGATAAATTTTATGAAAGCATTTTCGATTCCAGCATTATATCAATCACAAAACAGAAACAATTTTAAGGGGTTGTGGATTTTTTAGAAAAAGCAAAACAGACAGCCCATATGTTAGGGGATCACAATACACTACCAGTTCAAGTCCTTTCCCTGTACAAGGGTCTCACAGATTCCAGACAAGGAGTTACTGTTCATCTGTTCATCATGTTTATTTCCCACCCCACCCCCTTCTGTTGTTTTTATCCATCTCCATTCCCTGAGAAGTGTTCACATGAAGTTTTGATGATGAAAGTGTGGTCAAAACAGCTGCCCTTCTGCAAGAGTTTAAATTTCCAGAAATTAGCATTTTGAAGTTAGAAAGGGCTTTTGCAATGCTCTCAGCCTCCCCTACATATCCCACTTGAGAATCATGACTATCCCAAAATACCCTGGGGAAATGGAAGTTAATATTTTCATAGTAAGGCTAGGGAAGGACTGTTATTGCATCCCTAAAAACTGAAAGGTCTTTTAAAAGGAAGAAAAACCCTGTTTCAAGATGGGAGCCTTAGGGTGCTTGTTCATGTCTGTCTATTTAAGACTCTGTATTGAACCAGTCACATCTAATTAATGAGTTATTTTTAAAAGATGTAACCTACAATGATAGCTTAATACCCTAACATCTTTGGTTTCTTCAAGCCCACCACATCTCATTATTCTCAGTATAATATTAAAGCTAGCATAGACTGGAAGTTTTTAGGCTGTTTATTCTTCAGATAAAACATTACCTAGGAGCTAAAGAGGAGAGATCAGCAGAAATGTTGTGGTATCAATACAGCCCTATTTATGTCATGCATAATTAGTGTATTAGGGTTTATGAATATATATTTTTTCCTCTCAAGAGATCCACTGAATCAGATAGCTCTTAAACCATTCAAACGACAAGCTTGTTTTGACTAGTCGAAAAGAAACAAGAGACAAACCTGCTTTGGTGAAGAAGCATAAGGCAGACCAGAAAATTTGTTGAGAAGTAGTTTACACAGCAATGAAAGAACAAGACATGTATTGGTGTGAGCAGACTGAAAATGTCTTTTAAAAACAGGTCTGATGCTGACTCAGTGTTGAGGGCACTATTTTTCTATGCTTATATTTACAATAGCCTGCCATTTAGTATGAATTAGGCAGGAGAAAAGCTTCAGCCCGTGGCTGGCAAGGGTGAGTCCGACAGTGGGTGCACTAGAATTAGGAGCCTGCTGCACTGGAGTCTCAGCAATGCTCAAATCCACATTGACGCTAATCCCTCCTCACATCCAGCAGGCTGGCAATAGTCTTCATACTAGTATGCAAAGCCATTTGTTATTGGAAAAATGCAGTTATTCCTCCTTTTCAAGATGTGGATGCATTCACTCCTGTTTATTGGTTAGCTTTAGCAGAAAGTGGATTTGGTTTTTACAGCCGTTCTTTAAACCTTTAGGGAGAATAAGTCCTGGCATACATACTGACCATATGCTCCTAATCGCCATAAAACTTCTTTTTTTCAGACCACTTTTATATGTGGTATGTAGAAAGGAATCAAATAACATTTAAATCATTAGCAGTAAAGGATTGGTTTCTATTACTGTAACACATATAAGAATCCAGCAAGTCTACCTCTCACATCTATGATTTTGGTAATGAGTAAAGGTACTTGTGAAAACTTGCCTTTTAACTTTTTCTGGAGACACAAGCCTTAAAAATCTCATCTACGTATATCATCAGCAAACTAACATTTTTAGGAGTACAATTGCAGTAAATCCTGTGAAAATGTACAGCATAAAAAGGCAGTTAAGAAAATTATTAATGATGATAGCAGCCCAACCGTAAAAGCGTACCTGTTCTAAAGTGCTTCCTACAGAAATCCAATATGTTACTTTATTTTAATAAGTTCTGCCAAAAAGTCTGAAAATATACAAGCAAACTCTCTTAAAACATCTACCTAAGAATAATTTGCTGCTCCAAAAACTATCTGAAGCAATTTTCAGCCCTGCAATTAAACCATGTTTCATTTCCTTTTTGTTTTCTTTTTAATCCTCCCTTTGCAGAGATAGAGGGTTTATAACTTTTACAGAAAACTGTCAGGATGAAAATAAGATACAGATATACAGAGTATTTAAAGACAATCTATTGCAGATTGCATCAGCCCCTGAATTGTAGTTGCTAGTGCATCAGTAATGTAAAGGTGACAGCTTAGCAAATATTTCACGCGGATGATTTCACAAAGAACTCAGTCATAAGAATTCACATTGCATTGCCCCAAATGCTCAGGTGTTATAGGCTTACAGGAAATGCTAGTCAAACACAGTCTAGATAGATAGAAATGCCACTATGAACAGAATCATTTACGTCTTTCAGTTATCACGAATTTTGTTAAAATGACGGATTAACGACACTTCACTCCCCCCCACCTCCACCCCCCCTTTTCTCACACATATACATACACATTTAGAGTTTGGTCTTCTGCATTAAATTTTCCATGCCAGAAAAGTTGTGACTACGTATCGTAAAGTGGTTCTGACAAGGCTATTACAGATTTTAAACTCATACTGATTATAACAGTGAATATATTCATCTTTTTTTTTCTTTTCCCATTTCATTTTCTCTTTTCCAACCACATGAAACACAAAACCAGTTACCAACTGGACTTAGTTACCCATAGAAGTTACCAACACAGGACTTAAAATAGTGAAGAACAACTGATAAGGAAATTTAGAATAAAATGAGGTTTAGAATAGATAGATGTTAATTATACAGGTTGGGGTTTTTTTTATAAACTAGGCAGATGCATAATGGAATGCAGTTATATCATCATTTAGGATTATCAGTTTACCTCATAATGTCATTCAACATCACAGTTGAAAAGGACTTACATTCCACAGTGAGGAAAGAAAATGGTGGTTGTAGTGAACATGTTTTTAATAGTTACCTGAGGAGAGTTGACATTGTAGAGATTCAGTAAGACTGCCCTGGAGAGATGTCAATCATTTCATCCATTTGCTAACTCACTGTACTTTAAGAATGACTGTTATCAATGTTGCCTTTTTTTCTGTTTTAATTAGTAATGAATACATTTGACATTTTCAGTTTGTTCTCTTAATGTTATCAAATGATTAAATTTAAGAGACCACTTCCTCCATAAAACACTACAATTTATTCCAGAAATATTCACTTTTTCATTAAATGCCATAAAAAATAAAAAGATTTCACGAGGACCAGCTGGTCATTTCTAGGATTGTTCTGCATAACCCACTTGTCAGATCTAAAGATGAATATTCCGGAAGTTCTCTGTAGGGAAACTGAAAAGCAAGTCAGCACCGAAATTTTCTGGAAAGGATTGAGAAGGAAAGTTTTCATCACAGAACCTTTTCAAAACTGTTGGTCACAAAAAGCAATCTGATGTCAGTTTTATGAGAACAGCAGATGCTTCTGGCCTTTCAAAATTCACACCCTAAACGTCATTCTTAATATTGCAAGTTTTGAGCACTTCTGTTTTGGCCCTCTTACTGCATCTTCTGTGATTCTTAAACTTCTTTAAATATCATATTGTTCTAAAACAATTGTAAGATTTTCCAAATAATTTATTATATATAGCAATGTGCTATACAGAATAATGCATTAGGTGATACCTTCGAGATTTATTCACATTTCTAAAACCCAGAATTGAGAAAAATACAAATAAAAGGGGATTTTTACTGTGATTAATATATTCTAAACAATGTCTGCTCTTACAGATTTTAATGATCTTCAAAAGTGTTAATAAATTACGATTTTCCTTATTGAGACAATATTCTTAATAAGGACTGAGGGAAGATAAAATTCAAAGAAAGTGGAATTAGCTAAATGTGGTTCTTGACTTGAAGTAGGAAAAGGAGGGAAAAGCCACAAAATTCAAGGCCAATTAGCTCAATTTCAGTTCCTAAAAAGTGGTAGAACAAATAATCAAACACTGTCTGAGCACGTACAAGATAAGAAATATATGAAGATGAGTAACAATGACAGAGGGTTCATCAAAAACAAGTGATTTCAAAATAATTTTTTTCCATAACAGGCCTTTTGGATAAGGGAAAAGCAGTCACACTGTCATATGGCTGCACTTTAGAAAGCCTTCTGATGCTCTCTCACATGACATTTTGATAAGCAAACTAGGGAAACACTGTCTGGATGGAATTACTCTTGTGTCTCTTATTAAGAGTTCACTGTCGATCTGGACAAGAGTTCGCAGTACTGTTCCACAGGTGTTTAAGCACATTCTTTATTTTCTTTAAAATTTCAGATGAAATCACAAGTATGGTTATTACCTATGGAAGACAACACCTTGCTGAGAGAATTGCAAATATATTGGATCAAGGTAATGTTAACAAATTGAAGAAATCTGAAGAAAATTCAGTACAAATAATGGTAGAAAAACTATCCATGTCATTGCAGCATAAGAATAACTGGTAGAGAGCAACAGTATCCCATTAGTACCAGTGGCTCTAACTGTCACAGGATGACCATAACAATATTTTATGCAAAGATGGCATTTTGAGATGTACAAAGAGATTATTTTTAAACACTCTTCCATCCCATTCAAGATCAGCAAGGCCTTAGCTGGAATATTGTATCCAATTTTGAGAACAGCATTTTATGAAGGGTATGAAACAGCAAGAGAAGCTTCAGAGGAGAGATTAAGAAAAGATCACCTACAAAAAGTGGTTAAAGTAACCAGGTCTGTCTAGTCCAGACAAGAAAAGACTGAGAGACAATGCAATAATATGAAAAATCTAAAAAGGTAGGAATAATAAGAAAGCAAAAAGCTCTTATTCTCATCCACTGTGGATGTGACTTTAAAATAAGCCAAAAAATTAAGATCATTATTCCAAGAAATGGAATAACAACTTTCATTTGCAAGAATGAAGACTTAAGTTAAACCTAAGGAAAAACTGCCTAGCAGAAGGCAGTGAAGCAACGGATTGCCTGCAAGGGCTATGAAATCTCTCTAGCAGATTTTTTCTAGAACAGGCTGGACAAGCATCTGTCAGCAGTGACAACAGTACAGTTAATCCTGGCTTTGGCAGTAGAATAGAACTGATAACTCTTCAAAATCACTTCCAAATTTATTTTATACTATTTTTATACACTGATTGATAATTTATTACTACACAAGTAGAAACTTATGGACTAAGTCACAGTGTACAGTATATAGTAACATATTTTTAAAAACTATCTGTAAAATTAACACATATGCTTGACTTCTATGAAACTTGACCAGAGCATTTACTCAAGGTTTGAAACTATGCAAATCATTAAATGAGTGCCTGAATTTCAAATATAGATGTGAGGGGTAACAATGTGAATCTAAAACCGCACAGGTTTCTACTAGTGAATAAAACTGATGGGCAGTTCAAAATGTCATTCTTCCCTAGACTTACATTCACACATCACAGTTGAATGTACTGTAATATTGATTTTGTTAAAAATAAACAAATAAACAAACAAAACTACAAAGAAAAACAAAAACACCAAACTACCAAACCACCAAATAAACAGACAAAACCAAAAAACTCCAGCACCAATAAACCAAAACCAAAATTTTTTTTCAGTTTCAAATATCTAGAGAGTCACGATATTGTGTATCTGGAATGGAAACAGAAATGTTCCACTTTTCACCTCACAACCTGCAGAAACCTGTCTGACAAGTTTTAAAAGTGATTCTGAACCAAATATCAGTCATAAACCACACTGCTAACCCAAACACCACTACATCTGAGGTGAGCCCAGGGGAAATATGTCAGTCTACACAAGCAGAGATTTAGTTCTGCATTAAAGCTTAAGGCTAAAAAGCGTATATCTCAGATCAACAGGAATCATGAAATAAATTATGTCCCTCTTTTTTTTCCCATCTTTCTTTTTTTCAATGGGTTTTAAGTGACTTCTCCGTTAACATTGTTTGTATAATCAGAGCAAATATTGAGCATTATGGAGAAGATAACAGTTTGGTGTTCTCCCTTCCAAAAACAGAGCCCACGTCTTTCTCTTTCAGAAGATGAACTCCTCAAGCCTGCAGGTAATGGTGATTAACAAAATATCCAAGAACTTCTGAAACTGTCACTTCTTCCCTGCACTGCTCAGGCCGGATCTACAGTAGGTAAGGAGCCATAAGGCAGGCTGTTCAAGCAGAAGCAGTGATTTCCAGCTGCTGTTATTCTCCTCCCTGCTTTCACTGGGGTGTCTACTCAAGTCACACCCTTTCGATGGTTCTGACGATGGAAACCTCATTGTCCTTTACCTGGAAATGAGTACAATTTTTTTAGTGACCGTCTCCTGTCATTTCAGAACCCCATTTCTTCAACTAAGTTAAGGGAATATCTTTAACTCTGCACAAAGTCCTTCAGTTGTAAATATGGAGCAGATAACACTTTTTAAAAAAAAAATTACTGTATGTGTTTGACAGCCAAAATCGTACAACGATAATGTTGATTTTTTTTCTTTCTTCTTTTATTGGACTAGAAAAAAGCCAAAGGAACAGGAATGTCAGGGCAGAGCAGAGCTAACAGAGGCAGGCAGCAGATAGAGAAGCTTGCTCAGTGTTTTTTGGGCTCTGCTTGTAGATCTTCTATGAAGTCTTTCTGGGATGGCCGGGGACTCCTGGGAACTCCTGGACAAACAGCAGGATGCTTGCTGTGCCAAGGAAAGGCAGCTGCGGGGGGCTGTGACTTCCAGCAGCTTCTAAAGAGGCTGTTCCTGATCAAAGTGTGCTTTGAGCTTGGAGCTGACTCCGAGCAGGTAGAGTCAAGCACCTGCTCAGCAGGTGCTGGGAGCGCTGCATCTAAGGGCCAGCCCAGACTGTAGTTCCTGGAGAAGTGGTTTCTGCAGAGGGTGCACAAAAGCCAGCTAGAAACTCTGCTGCTGAGGCAAGTGTTCATGTGCTTAGAGTGCATCCCCAGCACACACCTGAGCAACTACCCCAGCATGCCAGGGGCTCAGACCAAGCTCCCAAGGGAGGATGCATCTCTGCAGGCTTCTTACTGAGGCTAAGGCAAGGGGATGATGGGCTCCCTGACTGCTGCAGGTGCCTGCTGGGGAGCATCCACACCACCAAGTAGAGGAGCTGTGCCAAAGGAGGGGAAGGAAGAATTTGTGCTTATTTCGTTCAGAAATGGAGACTGCCAGGATGTTGAAGCCTGAGACTTACAACGGCAGGAGAAAAGCTTCTTCTCTGATCAGCAGCTACAGAACAGGCTCAGTATGCTGGTAGCAGATGAGGTGTTAAGTCTGAGCAGAAGGTTGAGTGGGTGATCCTTTCCCTCTCCTGAGCACTGGTGAGGCCACAGCCGGAGGACTGTGTCCAGTTCTGGGCTCTCCAGTAGAAAAGAGACATGCACTTAACTGTAGTGAGTCTGACAAAAGGCCACAAAGATGATTAAGGGCTTGGAGCATCTGTCATACCAGGAGAAGCCGAGAGAGGTGGGGCTTTTCAGTTTGGAGAAGGAAAGGCTTGAGGGGGGGATCTTATCAGCATATATAAATAGCTTAGAGGGGGAAGTAAAGCAGGCGGAGACAGACTCTTCTCAGTCGTGTCCAGTGATAAGACAAGACAAAAGGAATAGGCACCTACCAAACCACAGAAAATTCTGTTTGAGCATAAGAAAAAGCTTTCTCAGTGTGTAAGAAGCCAAACAGTGGAATAGGTTGCCCTGAGAGGTTGTGGGGTCTCCATCCCTGGAGATATTCAACATTCAACTGGATGTAGGCCTGAGCAACCTGCTGCTGTAGCTCAGTCTGTTCTGAGCAGAGGGGTTTGGACTAGACATCTCCAGAAAGCCAGAATCAACTGTTCCGTGATTTTATGAGCAGTAACTCTATTTCTGAGGTCTAGTGATCCCAGACTTTCAGAAAGCTGCAAACGATCAATGAGAATGACATGAATATTTGCAGCCATTTGGCTGTACCACCAGGCCAGGACAGGTGTAAAACAGCCAGAGTGCGCTGTCTTTGCTGCTTCATTTCCCACTGTTAAACATCAAATGAGGAATTACTGAAAAATCAACCTGTTTCATGAGCCTCATCTCTAAATGCAAAGGAATATTATAATTCTATGCAAATACTGTCTGTGTGAGTCTATGCAGTGCAGACTACACAGTCCTGAATGAGAAAGGAAGATTACCCATGAAACACCTACGCTATTAATTGTTGTCAGCCCAGTGGCAAGGCTTCAGGAGCTCAGCCATCAATAGCTTTGTGTTGGAGGAGCTAGCAAAGGCTCAGGCATTTAAGAAATTATACCTTTAGTCAAGGCACTTTTATGATATGTATGATTCTTATGCTTATTCTGGCATGGAAGTGTATAATGCTTTCTCTTTAGAAGTAAGTAAGATTGAATAAAAAACTAAGTAGCTGAAGATATGTGTAAATAGAAACAAATCTTTTCATCTTGCTGTAAAAATGTAGATTATAAACAGAAATTAATAGGTAATTTTGTTCTAATTTTTAAAGCATATAAAATGTAGATATTACCACAGCCAAACAAAGTTTACAATGTCACTTGCAATTTCAGTTGAGGCAACAGAAGAAGCAGCAGATGACACTTGTAACAGATCCAACGAAATGACGAAAAAAATACATATCACATCGGCAGAGTGAAAATCTTTGTTGCAATTCCACAGATGTTGTCTGTTACAGATAATTCTTGACAACAAACTGAATATTCCATTCCATTCCATAAGAAATTAATATAAGTAATGTAAATAAAAATAGACAATTTTTTTGGAAGTGCTAGTTTTAGAAGACCTGCTTCCAGGAATGAGAGTGGACAGGTTGGTGCAGAAAATTGCATAGAAAATGATATAACCTTAGGATATACACAATGGAATGGGCTGTAAAACTCTTCTGTTACAGTCGTTTTTCTCATTCCTGTGAACTGCTCTTTTAGGATCCATTTAGCAATTAATTGCAGTCCTCACTAGATGATAATGCTGCAACAGAAATCTACAGAATAAATAGTGCCAGAGCAAAAGAGGCAGTGATTGGCAGGCCTTTCTTAATTACAGCATTAGGTTTAGCACTTGTGTTAATCTGAAATTCATTAACATGTCTCCAGATACTACTAGTTAAATCCAGTTTGCCAACAGACAGAGTCAGCTCTGAAACTAGTGCTTCAGAAAACCTTGTTTACTGCCTGCTGTCTTCTGAAAAAAAATCCACTGAGGTCAGGTTTCTTGGTATGTTGTTTGACTCGATTCCCAAAACAATTCTGTGTTATTCTCAAGGGGCAACTCTGGACACACAGAAGCTAGCATGAGGTTTGTGCCAGAACCACTTATCTGCAAGTAAATCTGTTATTTCTTCAAAAAGATTCTTAATTCCTCTTTTCATACTTTATTGACATGATCTTTCATGCTCCATTCTCACAATAAATAGTTATTCTACCCTTACAGAAATCTCCGTAGAAGACGCAGACAGAAATGCAAATGAGAATAAAAGTTACACAAAATTTTCAGAAATGGATCATGCCAATGATCCTGGTGTCTTTCTTTGACAGATAAATTGTTACTTTACAAGGAAAAGCATGATAGATATAATGTCTCCAGAATTCAGAATTTTGTTCCATGGGAAATTACTGATGAAAACTGAGAAGACGGGGATCAGAAGCTGGACTGTAAATTGCATAAGGCACTGATCAAAAAGGAGAACAAACAAGTTGTACTGAAAGTGTCTGGGTATTAGCGGGTTCTCAGTGCAGCTCTTTATAGTTTAATTTTGAAAATATTCATGTTTTCACCAGTGACTGCCCCCAAGGGGAAAAAAAATGCCCTTCAGGGGCACAGACCGTACTAATGAAATGTGCGGATAGTGTGAAGATGGGATGCATCAGTAATACTGAACAAGATCAAACATTGCATTGCTCTATATGTGAGGGAGCAACTGGAATGCATTGAGCTTGGCCTGGGGGCAAGTGAAGAAGGAGTTGAAAGCTTCTGGGTTAGAATTAAGGGACAGGCTCACACGGGTGACATAACGGTGGGTGTATACTACAGGCCACCTGACCAGGAGGAGGAGGTTGATGAGGCCTTCTACAGGCAGCTGCAAGCAGCCTCACAGTCACAGGCCCTGGTTCTCATGGGGGACTTCAACCACCCTGACATCA
>Ga0065711_1033050_pt1 | contig 26196 bp, 10 predicted proteins | sample Hoacrofraction12_FD_59098 | JGI IMG/M metagenome (GOLD analysis project Ga0065711, IMG submission 59098) | Hoatzin crop microbial communities from Cojedes, Venezuela - Epithelial fraction 12 v2 (version 2) | ecosystem: Host-associated > Birds > Digestive system > Esophagus > Crop | place... | reverse complement strand
CTGTCCAGTTCTGGGCTCCCCACTTCAAGAAAGATGAAGAGCTACTGGAGAGAGTCCAGCGGAGGGCTACAAGGATGGTGAGGGGACTGGAACATCTCTTCTACGAGGAGAGGCTGAGGGAGCTGGGCTTGTTCAGCCTGAAGAAGAGAAGGCTGCGAGGGGACCTAATAAACGCTAATAAATATCTGAAGGGTGGGTGTCAGGAGGACGGGGTCAAGCTCTTTTCAGTAGTGCCCAGAGACAGGACAAGGGGCAATGGGCACAAACTGAGGCACAGGAAGTTCCGTCTGAACATGAGGAAGAACTTCTTCCCTCTGATGGTGACGGAGCCCTGGAACAGGCTGCCCAAGGAGGTTGTGGAGTCTCCTTCTCTGGAGATATTCAAGACCTGCCTGGACAAGGTCCTCTACAGCCTACTGTAGGTGACCGTGCTTCGGCAGGAGGGTTGGACTAGATGACCCACAGAGGTCCCTTCCAACCCCCACCATTCTGTGATTCTCTGATTCTGTGATTCTGTGATTCCTTCAAGGCACTTTGAATACTTATTAGTGGCAGATTAAAACATCCTTCTTGGCTTTCAGCAGGGAAAATTTTCCTCAGGTGCCATTAGATGAGTCTGGCAGAATGGGAAGAAGTACGGAAAAAGCAAGACCCACTCAGACACCAAGCCTGTAACAGAACTCACGTTACAGACTCTCAGCCTTACCACATTTCTACAAAATATTAAGATACAGTGCATCTACCACACGGCATGCATTGCAAAGCACAACCCAAAAGCCAAATTGTCTGCATCTTACTGTTTGTTTGTGTGTGCATACAAAAAACCACATGAATGTGCAAGCACACACACATATACAGACACACACGCATAGATTTTGTTCTTTAAATGAAGTTTATAAGGCATAAATCACATGAATATTTGAGCATGAATAAGATGAGAAACACGATTGCAAATTCAAGAGTCACACCTTCTGAAATCTGAGGGAAATCTGGTTTAAAAATTAACTTGCAAATTTGTGTTATACTCCTGAGTTGCGCTCTTACAGTTACGTTAGAAAAAAAAAAAAAGGAAATTAAAAAAAAAAGACACAAACAAATTCTTCTGATTACATATTCCTCAGTCAAGCATAGCAATCACGACAATATGTTCTTGAGTCTGGAAATCAAGAAGGAAGAGCTACTGGAAATACTTCTACTTATTTCATTCACATCTCAGCTGCAATTATGCTATAGATACATGCTCTAGCACTGCATTTTGGTAAGAGTACTGATAACAGCATCAGGAACTGCAGCCTGGAGGTGGCCTACCTTGTGAGGCATGAAGGCTGGAAGGGGCACTCCAGATTAATTTATTCTTATGAGATGGTCACTGAATAGGAAAGATTCTTTTCCAACAAACTTTAAAAAAGATTTTGTATGTTCACTAAAGACTTGAACACAACAAATCAATAATTAATTCACTCCATACAAGCTTCATTCAGAGTGTTTTCCTCTTTATTCTGTTACTGAAAGGAGCTACATGCTAATTTCAGCACCTGTGACTTCCTACAAACTTACACTTTAAAACAGCACCCAAAAAAAAAGTTGTCAGTTTATTTCATGATCTGTTGACTCTGCAATGGCAAAGCCATACATGGATTAAATTCAGCTAACTGTATTTTATTTCTTTTGTCTGTGTCTCATATATGAGGAATTGATATGATTTCATACATGAGAATCTGAACTGATTTCAGGATCCTAAATCTATGGGATCTACAATACAGAAAAAAGTACAGAGACTTCTTCCAGTTTGAAAGCTGACATGTCAGGTCACACATTTCCCCGAAATACTTCCTACTTAAAGTCCCTCCTTGAAAGAGACATTCTGTTTCAATTGTGGCTGACATGGAGGCCACCAAAATTCTTGCTGTGTTGTTGCTGTGGTTAACTATATTCACTAAAAGCTGCATTACTATTCCTGTCTTCATCTGTCAAACTTCATTTCGGGTCTTATTTCATCTTTGTCTTTGTGCAGTAGATTGAAACACCCTCTATTATCAAATTTCGTCTCCTGCATAGAAAGCATGCCTGTTAACTTTCTCTTTGGTAAGATAAACATCCTGAGATCCTTCATTCTTCTAGAACAGAGGCACAATGTACCATCCTTTAACCACAGCTCTTCTATGAACCCTCTTCAGTTTATTAACAATCTTTTTGAATTATGAATAGAGCTGTGGGAAAAGGATCCTGTTGTTCCCCACAACCCTCTTTTTCTGCATAGAATATTGGCTGACTAGAATTGAATTAAAAAGTACCTCCAACTGCCCTATTCCCCTGCATTAGGCAAATTCCTGGTATATCACAGTTATTACAGTCAGCTTTGATTTTTAAACCTAAAGAGTGTATAAAACTCCCCTTATAAGAGCATCAAATATAGACTTCATGTTTGTACTCATAGTTGGTATTCTTTAATTTATGTGCACTTAAGCCCATTTGACAACGAGGTCTCACATTGAGCCATGAGTTGTTCTGACTTCCAGAGCTGTTTCTCCTAAGGAGCAAATATTTTGAGTCCTGCTTGACAACCCTTCACTTACAAAGGAGAAAGAAGATTTTTTCAGGCTGAAGATTTGGACCCACCGACTCGTCAAGCAACTGGATTTACCAGTAATGAAAGTGCATGGAATATGGGATGTAAGGTTAAATATGCATGCAGATACATACGTTTATGCATACAAGTTCATAATGACATATCCACATTGTCTCAATTTAATGTAGAGAAAAAATTTTCAGACTTTAGCCATGGAAGTCAATTTCCATGTGGAGGACTTAAATATACGCTTTAAAGAGCAGATTCAGTCTTGCCTGATTGTCAATGAAAATCATAGATTTATTCAAGGGCTTATAAAATTCCATTTTATCTAGTCTTTCAAATATTTTCTGCCCCAAAGAATCACTGCATTGACAAGCACATCTACTTCATAATATGTGATGTAGTTTTTATCAATATACTGAATACAATTCTGATTTCTGGATATCAAGGACAGATAACAGCAGAAATGATCAAAAATTAATTTCCCAAAAAGAGGTATTTTGCAATTGTTTGCTTACCCTTCATCAAAATGCCGCCTTCTGTGTTCAGCTTTTCAACATATATAAGACAAACTTTTAAGAAGCACAGCTTCAGGCATGCTTCTCTTTGGTGTATATTTTCCGCCTTTTATGAATCCCAGTCTAATACCTGTTTACCTATCCAAGGTGCTAGGACCTTGGAAACATAGATTGGCTTTCTTTATCCTACTCCAGGAGTTGAGCTTGTAAATCAGCAATGTAGCAGTGTTCAGCATTGCAATGACTATGTAACTTGGCTGAATATCTGTCTGTACAAAGCCAATGTATCACTCCTGACTATCAAGAAAGACAGTAAAAGCAAAGAAAATCCTGTGTTCGTGAAATTAAAAGTAATAAATAGCAAGTCTTTCAAACACAGCATGCATGGTACTTGTACACCCTCCAGGGTTTCCTTTGTCTCAGGCACTACCAACAGCTGCAGGTTTTAAGGGCTAGTTGTCATCTAATCTACAAACATAGACTGCAATGCTTAACATCCCTATTCTTTGCCTTCCACACGACAGCACTTGACTACCTTCAAATCCTTGCATACAGTGTATTCTTCTTTGTGATATGTATTTTTAAAATGGCTTTAGCAAATGGAGCCATTCAATTTGCCTCATGGGTTCCCACCTACCCATGCAAGTATCTTGACTCAGTCATGCATTTCTTCAGCTAATCACCCAGATGTATACCTCCAGTAAAGCTGTAAGAGCCTGGAAAAATCTTTCTACTGAAAAACTTGTTAAAAAAGAAATAGCTACAAACCCCAATTAAATTTGATGTGTAACTTAAAAGCAAGAAAAAACAAGGACAGCCAGGAACGGATTATTTAACAAATAATCTTCAATCAAGTCAAAAAGCATCCAAAGCTATCAGATTTCATGCTTCTCATCATTAATACAAGTGTTTGAAATCATCAGGGTTAGGGAAGGTTTTTTGACAGTTGTAATGAGACAATTATGAAGAAGTAGACCTTATCCACCTTAAAATACTCAAAAGCCATAATTTCAGATGTATAATGAGTGTTTGATTGGCCATTTGATATTACTGTCGGGGCTTGAAAATGTATCAAATCGTCGCCATAAACAATCTGAATACAAGACAGAAGAAAGGTGATTATAGAAATGCTTTGACCTGTCTGGTGTCAATGGATTTCATAATTATAAAATGGTCATAGCCACATACTCTTGAACAAAAGACATTTTTTTTATACCTCTTTTCACATGCACAGACACATACATACTCATTTCCCCTAGCCCAAGTCAAAGAAGCAATTCTATAAGCTATACTGAGTTAATCATTAGAACTGGAGTGTTAGAATTTTCCTTTAAATATTTGCTTTTCTTTGTTCATGTACATAAAGTCTAAGATCCCTCTGCTAATCTAATTCCTGTATACATTAATCAGTACATTGTCATTTAAGCTCATCTCTCAGATTCCAATCAACCTCTTTTCTAGATCTATTTTCTCCTCTACCCTTCTCCACTTCTTTTAAATAAGCTCTCTTGCATCATCTTTGCCAGATGCTGGTCAGAAAGACTTTTATGCAGAAAAGTTAGTAAAAAACGTGGATTATGTATTTCATGTGGATGCTATTATGCTACTGTTCCGTTCACTCGGTAATAGCTGGAAGTTCCGAAGAATGCAACAAAACAAAGGGAGGAAACCAGAAGTCTACAGTAAAAGCTGCTTTGTACATAGACCTTCTTAATTCCAAATGTCTTCTACTCTATTTTGGGTATTCAATATCTATTCCAGAAAATGCTGAATTTGAAAATAGTCTTTTCCAGAAATCTAGTAACTCGTGGTTTAAATGTTGGAAAAAATATGGTTTTGGGTAAAATTTTGGACTTCTGTTCACATTTTTGTTTCTTGTCTATACTGTTTGTTACCACCTACTTACCACTATTTCAGGTGGCCAGTTAGGCACTCTGTTGGATGCCTTGTGACAAATAGCAGTGAAATACATTAATCTGTTTTAAAAAGATACATATGATAAAAAGATTAAGTGACTGTTTTCTTTGTTTGTGTTTTTTCCTCTTCATTTACTCTGCATGACAAATTTCCCAATTACTTTATCTTGATTATTATAGTAACAGAGTAAACACATACTGATAATGTAAGTTAATATTTTATCAGTGATATAAAATATCACATAATAACAGTGAATGATTAATAAAGCAGTTTGACAAGCAGTATTCAAAAAAGTGACAGTTTAGTGGTCAATTTGTTTACATAAATTCTTGATACTACTGACCGGTGGTTTAAGAATAAAATCTGTAAATGCCTTTAAGAAAAATGCAATACTAAATGCCGCAATTTCTTTTTGGAAGTGTGCATTTTTCTATTGCTGTTTTGTGAACTCTGTGCTTCTAAGTGTATGTTTTATACAGCTTTTTCCTTGGAACTCCCTTGTTTCAATACCTTAAAACTGTCAAGTGTGACTCCACCTGCTTTATTATTCCCATAATTTCATATGAAACGAGTAGCTAAATCCAATTTGTGTCATTCTGTCTCTCTTTGTAGCCTATTCTAAATCTCCCAGCATGTTTCACAAAAGTAGAATCCTATTAACACCAAATAACCACCACTGTATTTTATTCTGTGGTTGTTACAGTCCTGTTACTGTCACTGCTCCAGAAGATTCTTGTCTCTCCACTAATCTATGATGTACGAAACCTGCAAACTCATTACTATCTTTCTGTTCTTTTTCTTTTCATCTGATATACCTTTTTCCTACACTTTTTTTTAAATCATCTTAGGTGTTATAAGTTTAGGCTCAATATTTTGTCAAGAAATTTGCCAACCTGTGAAGTGCTACCAGTTAACAAGAAAAGCTAACAAAAGAGGTTAGCCCACAAACCTTATGTTCCTATCTCCAGCTTTACTTCACTTTACTTCAGTTCTTCACTTCCGAAGTATTGCATAAATCCAGTTTTAACATAAGAATTAAGGATAATAACTGCTTTTTCTTTATTGGTTTCTGAGCAAGTGAGGGAATTAAAATGTTAAAAATTGGAGAACACTGTGAATTTCAATGGAAGTCCTAAATTCTGGATTAAAATGCATGAAGTGCTGTTATAATCAGAATAACATCCATGAAGTACTGAAATATCATGAGCCATGTATAATTGAATCAAGATCATACCTCTTTCGCTTAAAAAACTAAAAAGAAAAAAAAGGAAAATAGAAAAAAATCTTCTGATTAAGATTTCAGCATAAAACTGAACCTCTCCTAAAGGAAAGCCGTAAATGTCTTGGAATCTGATCTCCACCTGGTATCCTTAATGACTTCTGTAATATACACAAAGACAGCGAGAGACAAAGAGTGCAATATGCTCCTTTAATTTATATTCTACAAGCTCCAAAACAGAAACATGTTTTTTTTTAAATTTATTTTTAAATATGTATCTTAATGGCTGTATCATGTTGTGCTATTGCCTTGGCACGTACAGCATGTCTTAGATTCATGCTCACTCCACCCTCTGCACTCATGCCTCATTAATAATTTCTCCTTTATTACAATAGCATTTGTAATTAGACTTCAAATCCTACAACCCTAAAAATCTAAAACAAATGAATTTGAAATAAGATGCATGCTAATATTTTCAGGAACTGAGAACACATAAAGGATATCTTAGGTTCAGGAATGGTTAAGAGAACTTAGAAGCTGCCAGAAATAATCACCATAAGGAACTTTCAAGGAATCCTGTGCCTAAAGAGTGTGTCTATACAATACACTATGGATAAGAAAGATCTCCTCTACCCATATTCCAAAGACAGCGTTGTATTTTATTAAATTTAGTGCTGTGCCAAATATTAGCATGTGGTTTCTAGAAAGGCTGGAATATAAAAGTGAGCTCATATCTATATACTGGCAATGCTGTGCCCTAACAAAACTAAGCTGATTCTCTGATACCTGAAAGCAGAAAATAAAGAACAGGGATGGGAACTTGCCACTTCTAGGCAGTTTGTTTAAATTCTATGAGAGGAATGTGCCCTGCTTGTGTAAATATGTTGTAGAGTTTTCATGAAATTACTAGATGGCTCAAAGCAGAATGATTAAAAAAAATCTAGGAACAGTAAAACAATCTTTAAGATGTGAACCAAAAGAAGTTCATTATATTTAATGTATTGAAGTGAACATTTAAAGAAAATTTGGCTATTATGCTTGTAGGTTTACTAAAAATTTCTAATAGAAAGAGTGAAAAAATATTGCAAATTTCTGGTAGAAAGAGTGAAGAAATATTGCAACTCCAGCCAGGTGATGTAGTTATATTGCTCAGAGGCTATAAAAATACTTTAATTTAGGCTGAATGATCCTGTGTTTCTATCACATTCTGATTACATTGAAAGAAAGTGTTTACTTCAGTTTTGAGCAGTAAAGATGGACCACAATGCACACAGCACATTTTTTGAACTGGTGACAAGATCAAACCGACATTTTCTGGGAAGATCTTAGGCAGTGATATTTGGACAACAAATCCCTGTTAAGGCATTTAAACTGCAGTGAAGTCAAAACTTAAAAAAATTTACCAAATCGTTTAAGAAGGAACTTTTAGAATTGTTCAGCTTTAAAGTCTCTTGTTATTCCTTCCTTGCCATGGAAACATTAATTTGCTCTGTCTGAAAAATGTGTCAAGCTGACATAGAATTTCAAGACTGAAAGGGAATGTTATAATTGTACAGCTGGGTTTTGAAAAATAATTGACCAGTTATCTTCATTTTAGTATTTGTTCAACAAAATATTGCTCTCCTTCAGTATTCTATTCTGCTATTCTGGCTTTAGTTTTTTTGAGGAATAGATATCAGCCACCCCACTATATAAATTTTTACACTGGTTAATTAACTTGTCTTTTGCAGCGTGCTTAGGAAGTCACTAAACTTGGACTATTTCATATTAAAAAAAGAAAAAAGAGAGAAAAAAAAAAAAAAGTGCTTCAAAGTCCTGGATACATTGAAGAATATTTTTCCACCAGATATCTTCTGTAAGAGACAGGAGACAGGATTCAATCTGACGACTTTCTGTTGGCCTCTGGGAATGGTGATCCATGAAGCCAGTTTTAGATCTCAAACTACACCACACCCATCTGAAGAACAGCACTTATTCTTTTCAATGTTTGGCAAAGCAAATACACCTCACAATGCATCCTGAAGTTCATTTCATAACCACTTTAAGTTCAGAAGAAGGCAGTCATCCTAGAAGCCTCTCAGGGAATATCTAGCAGCAAAATATCCCGGCAAAAAACATATTTTCAACTGTGTGCTGTTGCAAAAGTCTGCATTTAACATTTATAAATACATACACGAACATTTCTGTATGTGTATATGTATAAAATTTCATATTGGCTAGAAGTAAAATTTTAATCCAAATAAAACAAATATTTAGATAACCTGTATTTCTCTATCATCTTTTATCCCTTTTGCAGCAACATCTCTGCCTGTCTCCTACTTGTATTTTTTTATTCTTTCATTTTTATTTGTATTACTTTCATGAGCTTTAATCACTGGGAAAGCAAAAACCAGAAGCTTCAATGCTTTTCAGATGTATTACAGTCTGCAGCTCTGGACTGCCTCTTTATATTATAATCCTTCACAGTTATATCCATAGATAGACTTTACTTTGGTTTCATTCTAGTCTTTGTTGTTATCCTCTCTTGAAATTTCTTACATTTCAGTGTGCTTGGAAGGAGGACTTTTCTTTTCAGCCTGAGATAATGCGATTTCAGAAATCTGTTTCATTCCTTCACATCAAAGGAATCTCCATTTCATTCAACATATTTTGTACTAAACTATTCCTGATTCCTTTTGTTGGTATTACATCTGTTTTATTTGTTAAAAGAGATATTTAATTATACATTAAATGGATCTTCAGTCCTTCCCATAACCTGACTTTTCATCACTAATTTCCTGGCCTATAGAATTACCAACTCCCTCACCATTCCTTCTTTGTCCTTTCTCATCTTCCATTGTCTAGAGATTAATTCCAAACAAATGGCTTTACAGAACTGTTACTTTGTAAAGATCTAAAACTGCCTTAACATCCATGAGAGATTTTCAAAACTGTTTGGAATCATGGGAGACTGCAAAGATTATGTTTATTTTATACTCAGATTTTGTACCCAATTTCTATGGGTCTTTTGCACGCAATGGTACTAAGACTATGCTAAAACCACTAGTTTGGGAACTTACTGCACTACACAGAATTAAAGGATAATTATTATGTTCAAGAGTACTTGAAGCAATAAATATTTTCACTGGTAATGAATGAGCAATGCTGAGTAAAAACTTAGACCTTTAATAAAATGCAATTGAAGCAATAAATATTTTCACTGGTAATGAATGAGCAATGCTGAGTAAAAACTTAGACCTTTAATAAAATGCAATTGTACTTCTTTACATGACCTGAATGTTTAAAATATTTTATCATTTCAATAAATTCATATACAGTCCATGGGGGAAGACATGTGTTGGAACATTTCAGATGTTTTCTACCATAAAACTGTACAGCAGTTAGCACAGTGGTGTAGTGGCCCATGATTCTGGTAGGAACAATGGCAATACACTCAATAACAGTGATAAAGATAATGAAAGTGGTGAAAGCCTCTGTATGTCTTCATGTCTCAATCTTAGTATTCACAGACACATTCTATATATTTCTTACACAATATTGTAAACTTAGTAACAGGTCAACCTCAGAAGTTGACATATAGATGTAAAACAATTTCATATGTTGTTCAATTTTACTCTTCCTCATTTAAAGTCCACCTTTCAGCCACCAATTAATCTTACTGTCTTGTATTGTCTTAGTCTTGTTTCAGCACTTGTGTTCCTTAGCAATGGTCCTTCAAACATATAGGATGAGCTTTCCTAGATTGCTTGTTCTGCCCTAAAGCTGCCAGCCTACTTTAAAGAATTAGAGATGAAGGACTATTAATTTTTTCCCACAGAATCATGAGCCACTTTGCTGGTCAGATTGGCCTAAAACTTTCTGTGCTTTCACTCTGGGGAACAATTTAAAATGGTTGAATACACCTAATCTTCATACTGTGAAGCAGCAAAATAGATATCCCTATAGCAAGAGAAGGAACATACATATTCTTGTGCATATTTAAAGAATTTCACAATTCCCATTAGCAATTGAAACCAGGACTTGATAACTTCACTGAGACTGACATTTTCTCTTCTGTTCCATGCAAAAATCACCAATGAGTTAATATGAGGTAAAAATTACACATCATTCAATAAACTTTGTTCCATATGAAAAATAATAGCTAAATAAAAAAGAGTTATCTAATGACTTACTGGCCTATCCTCCTCCCCTAACTGCATTTGTTAGCATCACACAGAGAGTCAGTAAGGTTTACTCCAGGGAAGGAGGTCTGAGGGATCAAATCCTAAATTAAAATAACATGTATGTTCTATTTAAATGATCATTTCTACATCAGCTAGCTGGTCTCCCAACAGTTTTACAGCACAGGCCTTGGCCATGCTTAAGACTATGTTAGTGACAGTTAATTGCACTCTCATACTGTCACCTGCAGATTCACGGAAGACTCTGACAGCTCAGGTTGAAAGTCAGCCCTGCTGTTTCTCCTGAGCAACAACACTTACTCCCTCCTATTAGAGACCTCTTTTCTTCCCCTGCTTCTTTTTCACAATATCAAAGACCTTCTCCTGCACATAAGAAGTTCTTTTAATTTTTAAAAAGTTTTTTCATTGCTAAAAGCTCTTCCCTTACAGAAAATCCTGCTCTCCTTCAATCAGGATGTTCTTATGAAAGATTTCTTTGCCTCTTTGTTTTCATTGTGTCTGTGACATTTAGTCACTGAGACATAACTGTACAAGTCCCTGAATGTTCTGAGACAAGGATGATAGCCTTCTAGGCGACATTACTGTTAAATTAATATTCAGAATACTATGCAGACAAAGAGTACTATTGCAGGCCCTCCCCTCCCAAACACATGGAAAACATATAAGAGGCAAGAGTACCAGTCAAGCTACACTAGTGCAGAGATCTTCAGTTTATTAAATTGAATTGTTGTAAAAAAACCCTGCTGTTAATGCAGGTGACAGCAGCTAGACAGGGAGAAAGGGAGGTTTTCTTTCTTTTGTTTTTATTGACTAATTAGTCAATGTGTGTGCAGCAGCACGAACATAAGCTGATATGTAAGTGCTAAATAGCATTGTTCACACTGTGTTAAGCAGTCAGTTAAAAAATATGTTTTATTGATCAGGTTCCTTCCTGGAAATAGAACTGATGATAAACTTTCCTGGCAGGGTTATGATGTTGGAAGACTGTTGGGAAACGGGCTGATGTTTGCCTCAGCTGTTTCGTGTTTATAAAGTCAAAGTTAAGACGCCACTGAAGAGACATTCCCATGCTATATTTGTTCTCTTTTGTACCTCTTATCACGAGTTCATTTCTCTGACTGCGAACATTTGAAACAGTTTTTTGTCTTTTGCCCTGTCACTACAGGTCTCCTGAGTCAACAACTGGTAACAGCTTCACATCTTTCTTAATAGTTCTTTTTCTCTCTCCACTGCTGGAAGTGTAATACTGTCCATTTCAAATGCAGCAGCCTCCCTGTCTTGTTGTACCTCCCCTCTCTTGGGAGCACTGCTGCTAAACACATCTTCCCCTCCTGATACTCTGAACACAGCACCTTTTAATTTCCAATTTCAAATCCTTTTTTCATTACTCGCTTTTGTAAATTCCTTTGCTTATCTCTGCTTTCCTTCAGTCTTCAAGTTTCTCATCCCTTCCTTGAAAGTCTTTCACAATGGCAACCTGGCTGCATCTAAGCCCTCCTTTCTTTTACCTCCCCACCCTGATGTATTTGCTGTACTCAAGTCAGCCAGTTAAATCCCACAGTGTCATGCACAGATAACCAAATTAACTGCTTTGAACTTGAACCTCAACAGGTAAAGTGGCTCACAAAGAGCTTGGTGTAGCTGTAGATTGCCCTGGTACCCAAGACAGCTAATAAAAAGATAATATGGGTCTTTCTGCACTACCTTTCGTATCTGATTCTTAACATTTTCTGTTGAGTATCATTTTTACAACATGTCTTCTTAACAAGGGAAACCCATTCCCACTATTGTTGTGCTAAGTATTACACATTCTGTGATTCATCCAATGACTGTCGAAGTAAAATGTAGGAACAACCCTTAGAATAAAGGTGAGGAAGAAGAAGTTGTGAGATTAGCGAATATGGTGGCTAAGTTCTTACTTGAGGAGTAAAATGCTTTTCAGTGTAAGCTGCGTAGGAGCCATATCAATAATATTTTACTTCTTTATAATATATGCATTCTAAAGTTTGAATTTCTCTAACAAGTAGGCCATATCTAATGAAGTCATGAATTGTTTCTCTATTTTTTTAACTTTTTCTCAAGAAAAGTTAGTGCAGGGTATAGCACTAAGTAAATATTAACTATGATAACATAGCTCCTTTGTGGATATGGTGGTCTCAACCACATAAGCATTTTAAAACTTTCAACACTCTATGTTTTTATGTGCATATTATATATATATAGACATATGGGATAAAATATAAATTTATAGATACATAGAAAGTCGATTTACATAATACCTCAAACTGTAATACCTGAAAAATATTTTTGGCTATGGAGCAAAAATATTCTGTTGCATAAAAACATAAGATGACATTTATCCTTTTTAGTGTTTTGATTATGGAATTGGATCCATAGTAATTCAGAGGTTTAATTGTGTCTAAACCTTGTTTACAGAATCAAAGAATCACAGAATGTTTGGGGTTGGAGGGGACCTTTGTGGGTCATCTAATGCAACCCCCCTGCCGAAGCAGGGTCACCTACAGCAGGCTGCACGGGACCTTGCCCAGGTGGGTCTTGAATATCTCCAGAGAAGGAGACTCCACAACCTCCCTGGGCAGCCAAAGGCTTGTAGTTTAAAAGGTTTGGAGTACTGAAATTCATCTGTATGTTTCTGTAGTGATATGTGTAAGAAAATACCAGATTTTTTGGGGGGAGGTAGATGTATACAGTGCAATATAGTTTCCTGAACATCTCTATACCTTTTGTGTCTTTAATTTGTAAAAAAACAGACACCATAGGTTTTGTTGTTAGATTCTTTTCAGAAGAAGAACAGTGAAAAAGGAGTCTGTAAGAAATCTAGTCATAAGGGGGTTCACAGGTCTGAGGACCTCAGGTGCTGGGCTATAAAGATGGCAAAGCTGAGGATGAACATAAGTTGCTTTTCTAGTCCTTCCACCTGAAATTTTCTTGAAAGGATGTTTTTCAGCAATTTTTAATTTTAAAACTTTAAAGTTGTAATTGTAAAACTTTTTTATTTTTTTTAAGTTTTAAATCCAAAACAAGTTTAAAAAGAACGTAATTTCCTTTGAGGTGGCGAGTCATGACTGCTCTGTATCCTAGCAGAAGTACCGCATGGTATGCAACAGTAGTATTTCTCTTAGCTCAAGAACACAGGCCGTTCCAGAGCATATCTATATTAGCTCATCTGGGAGGGCACAAGATATATGCGGGCACATGCTGGGTCAGTTCCAAAGAAACAACATGGTGTTTGCAGCCAACCAGGTGTCCTGTGCTCTCCAGTCCATGTTTGACTTTTCCAGAGATCTACTAGGCTCACTCCTGAATAGAGTCTGGATGAAAATGAATGTGTGCTGTACATGATCGGGAAATCAAGGTACCAAACAGGAATAAAGGAGTAACTGTCCTGACAGTAGAAACCCATGTACAACTAAAAAAAACACTCATGCAGTGGTAACTTCAAAGGATAGAGAATTATAGGAATGTAGGATAGGATTTTAGTGTACTTTCCATATGCAAGTCCTATGAGCGACAAATAGCTGAAAGAGTTCCATGTCTTATAATCAAATCATGTTAGGTGCTATAAACTTTTTTCTTTAAGGAGAACCCTTCCAGGCTACATACATACATGTTTCACCCTTAAAGGAAATTAAGAGTTTTATTTATGGGACTGTAAGCATGCACTTTGTCTCCTCTAGCTACTTTGACAAAATGGCTGGACACAAAGGCAACAATAATAAAAAAGGCTTGATATCTGAAGTAAATAGGATTACAACAGTACTATTTAAAGGAAAAGGGAGAAGAAAAACCATTTCTTTCCCTTTTCAGAGGATTTTGGTATGAAATGTACTGCATGTCAAGGCTATGATAAAGATAATTTTGTGCTGAATGACACTCAAGCCTTCCCTTCCTACTTGTTTTGTATGTAGAGGTGCATATTTTCCCCTGTATTTCCAGCTTCCCCTTCTTCTACTATCTAAAGAAACAAATCAGAAAAATTATATATTTCGCATTGAATCAAGCAGAGTATTTCTTCCCAGGAGTATTTTAAATGAAAACACTAAATGTATGTTGAAACATTTGTTTCCATGAATAATTGTTTTTTCAAAGGAAAAAAAATCTGAAACAGGCATACCTTCTTTTGACCATATATATTTGGTAGATGAATGACCTCTATTTCTGGCTGCTGTACAGGTGTTGCTATGTTACTTTTTCCCTGTTTTTCATCTTTCCCTTTCTGAATGTATTTTTTCATATCTCATATAATCTCTTACTTCAGTGTAGTGTGGTTCACTCAAATAAAATAGTAATCAGATGGTTACAAAGCAGCACACAGCTGTCTGCTAGAAGTTATGACCTAAAATATTTAATTAAACAGCACTGCTGTTTTTCAGATCTTTGTTGGCTTTGCTCTATATCCAGATCCTGCATTTTCTCTAGTTGCTCTGAAGCACTGGTTTCAGCCTTCTAGCAGAGAGCACTGCCAAAAACCAGAGAAACAACCTCACTGCTTTTTGATTTCACAAGCACATCCACTTAAAGTATTTGGTAGAGTTTGATTTTAATGTGGTTTAATGTTCTAGATTACTATTCAAAATCCTTTTTATCATATTTAGGTTACTCTTTCCCAAAATCAACAGGCAACTGACATTATATAGTTGTGTATGAATCTTGTTAACTATCAGGTAAAATAAAACATAAAGAAGTAGACTATACTGCCAAAACCCTTCCATTACAAATATTTAAATCTCAGAGAAATGCATTAAAATGTGGTATAACTGATAATTCTAAGTATTCTTTTAATACCCTACTTCCACAGACGTTACTTCTCCTGAAATTATCATTGACATTCTCCAAGCATTCAGGGAAAATACATTATACAACTGGAGTTAGTGTGTTACCATGATTTATTTTTCATTTTCAGTCTGAATGGAATTAGGGACAAAGATTTGATTTCTAAATACTCAGTGACCTCTAGGATATTATTTTTGACTGTAATGATTATGATCTCAAACTAGACAGAGCATTACCAAAACTGTTTCAAAAATACAAGTGGGAATAGTGACTACATCAGCAGACAAGGGAAGAGCTATGGATGTGGTCTATCTGAACTTCTGTAAAGCCTTCAACACAGTCCCTCACCATATCCTCACCACATCCTCACCACATCCTTCTCTCTAATTTGGAGAGACACACATTTGATGGATGGACTGTTCAGTGGATATGGAATTGGCTGGAAGGTCGCATTCAGAGGGCAGTGGTCAATGGGTCAATGTCCAAATGGACGCCGGTGACAAGTGGTGTCCATCAGGGGTCTGTATTGGGATAGGTGCTGTTTAACATTTTCATCAATGACTTAGAGAGTTCGAGTGCACCATCCGCAAGTTTGCAGATAACCCCAAGCTGAGTGGTGCGGTTGACACACCAGAAGGACGGGATGCCATCCAGAGGGACCTGAACAAGCTTGAGAAATGGGCCTGTGTGGAGCTCATGAGGTTCAATGAGGACAAGTGCAAGGTCCTGCATCTGCGTTAGGGAAAACCCCACTATCAGTACAGGCTGGGGGATGAAGGGATTGAGAGAAGCCCTGCCATGAAGGACTTAGGAGTGCTGGTGGATGAAAAGCTGGACGTGAGCCACCAATGTGTGCTTGCAGCTCAGAATGCCAACTGTATCCTGGGCTGCATCCCCAGCAGCGTGGCCAGCAGGTTGAGGGAGGGGATTCTGCCCCTCTACTCTGCTCTGGCGAGACCTCACTGGGAGTCGTACGTCCAGCTCTGGAGCCCCCAGAACAAGAAAGACATGGACCTGTTGAAGCAAGTTCAGAGAAGGGTGACAAAAATGATCAGAAGGCTGGAACACCTCTCCCACGAGGAAAGGCTGAGAGAGTTGGGGCTGTTCAGTTTGGAGAAGAGAAGGCTGAGAGAGAGGAGACCTTATAGCAGCCTTTCAGTACCTGAAGGGGGCCTATGGGAAAGATGTGGAAAGTCTTTTTAGCAAGGCCTCTTGCAATAGGACAAGGAGTAATGGCTTTAAAATACGGGAGGGTAGATGTAGACTGGAAGGAGTTTTTTATAATGAGGGTGGAAAAACACTGGAACAAGTTGCCCAGAGAGGTAATGGGGGCCTTGTCCCTGGAAACATTCAAGGCCAGGTTGGACTGGGCTCTCAGCAACTTGGTCTAGTTGAAGATGCCCCTGTTCATTGCAGGGGGATTTGACAAGATAACCTCTAAAGGTCCATTCCAACTCAAAGATTTCTATGATTCTATGATTCTATTCATAATTCTCCTTTAAAAATAAACATATCCACATGGATATATTCAGTTTACATACTGAAGATTCTTGGGTTTTTTAGCTGCCCATATCAGAGGTACCACGGCTATTGTAAATGATGAATTGCATAAGTCCATACACATGTTTATTGTAGCTTTTGATGAAGTGGCCGTAAGTTTTTGGGAAAGCTCCTACTTCACTTTATTTGACTTTGAATCAGCATGATTGATGATAGCTGCTGTTTTTCATCAGCGGGTCCAGTTTTGAAATCCTGAAGGGCCTATAGCGGTAGGCTGCTTGGGAAAAGAGAAAGACAAGAAGTGATGCAATTTGTCCAAGTCACTTGTTCTATGTCCTTACTTCATCCTTGATGTCTTCCATGTGCCATTATTTCCTCTACTTCCTCTTCTTTCATCTCTCAAGTCTTACACAGTTCTTTTTAGTGGCATATAACATCTTCAGAATAGTCTGTGACCTGTAGAGAACTGGTTTATGAGGGCACACAAAAAAATCATTCTCTCTCAGCCCTTTTACTTTGTAAAAGGTGCATGTGTCTTGTAAGAAAAGGTGGATTTCAGGTACAACTTTTACTTTTCAGCTTAGTTACAAGTAGGAAATACAGAGATATCAAAACAATGTATGTGAAGATAAACTGAAAGTCCAAATTAATAATAATATATTATAATAATAATACAGGATAGGGAGAAGCTAGGATCCTATTCTTCTTTTCATCTTAAGCACTTTGTTTGCCTATAAATAAGAATACACCGGTCTAGATAAAATGATTTTTGCCTACAGGAGAACTGTGAATATTAAAATGAAAATATAGTATTGAAGCAATAAATGAAGGAGACACCCCCCAAAATTTATTCTGTCATTATCATCAATATGTCAGAAGACATCAGAATCCTGATAAAAAAAGGAAGGCATCACTGGATGGAATATTTTGAAGAAATGAAGCCTGGCGTCAAGGGAAATCACAGACTTTTCCAAGAATGTCACCCTCAGAGTCATGAAGCTTTAGAGAGAAACCTGAAGTTCAAGTAATATATATATGCACAAAGTACTTTAACCCAAGTGCACCAGATTTTCAGCACCATGATCATTTGACTACCTCCAAAAAAGGCTTTAGGATACATGTAATTAGCTTTGCTTATACAATCACATTGAATATGTATTATATCAAAAAAGAGAAGTCATTCATAAGCTTTAGAGAACACTAAATCATTTACTAAAGACAGGCACAATCAGAAAAGATCATTACATAGGTTTACTTACCTTTTAGTGCTCCTTTCATACTCAAGAAGTTCAAATAAAAATGAAACAGGAAGGACCAGTCAGAGGCAAATTATCTGACAACAGGGCTGCTGGGTAAGGTAAGGAAAGATAGATGTATAAGTGTTGTTTGGAAAGACTTTCTTCTTTTTTTTAATCAGAGGATACCAGTCTGTCTGAAAGCTGTGAGAAAGAGGTGGTTTTAAATGTTCTGTTTGAATAAATGCATACATGATTTAAGTTTTAAAGAAGTCCACCTTAAACTTTATAACTAAGAGATGTCTATTTTTCAGTTAAGGATGCATTTGTTTAGAAATTGTATTGTCTATCTAAAAAGGTTTCATAAAAAAACCCTGTTAAATTATTAGTTTATTTGGTCTACTGTTTTCAATTTTTTTTTCAATTTTACCAAAATTGTTGGATATGATACTTAATTTTCAGCTAAGTTTCAGATGCGCACATTTTCCCCTTTCAAATTTCAGTTTTTGCTAAGTCTACTGACAAAATCTTGTTTTCCAAAGAAGTTCCAGCTGATGAAACTTTCTACCAGTCCTCTGACTTTGGGTAAAATCTTTGCTGAAAAGATGAAAAGAGAAAAAAAAGAGAAATACCATTACCATTTACCCATCTGGTATAAATATAAGGCAACCCTTATCATTGCCCTGACTGCTATCTCTTGGTTTTCAAGCTGTGTGAAGGGGAAAAAAAAAAAAGTGACACAATTAGACCAACTCAACAGAGAGAAGACTGCTAATGCATGGGCCATCACCTAGCAATGTGGAAGCTTGTGCAGTGTTTTACAAACGGCAAGGTGCTGAGTCAAGCACTGCTCAGTAGTTGCATACGAGCACGCTGTATAGCCAGAGGCTGAGTCCCCCTGAAATATTTCGTTTCATTTGGACATATCAAAGACACCACACAGCCTGCATAACCATTTTCAAAAAATGCCCTATCCTAAGGAATGCCTGTGCATGAGAAAGATAAATGGTTTTAGGAATTAATAGAACGAATTGTAAACGTAGTAGTTGATATGAGGTGAATAATCTTCTGACTGGCCAGAGATGCCAGAAATTTTTTCCACTGACAATGGTTTTGAAATTTTTTCCGCTGACAATTGTTTTTAAATTTTGAATGCCAACTTCATCCAAATCTTTAAATGTTACATGTTTCAGTGATAATTGCCAGAGGAAAAAAGCTGAAATAAAACCAAGCAATCTCTTGCCATCTTGGAATTAAAACCTGTGCAGATGTATGAGAAATAATTTGGTTTCAATTAACTTGGCATTTATCATGACATATCATAATGTAGCATTCAGAAAAAAAAAATCTCCAAGAAACTAAGAACCACATTGAGTAGAATTATAAATGTGTTGGTGTGCGGATTCTTAATTTAAATTTAGATTTTCCTGTAGAAAAATATTCACTTGAAAGAAAAAATCAGAAAAGCCTTTGATTTTGTGCCAAATTAAAATAAAAACACTTCTTTAGAGAGAAGGAATTCTGAGATTTTCCCAGATCTGATTGCAAAGCTCAGCTGAAAAGTTTCACTGGAAGCAGGTGAGATCCTCTGACATCCAGGTAACGCCATCTACTCTTTCTGTTGAATGTATAACATCCACCTGTCCAGGTATATATGTTTGTTTGGCTGTGCAGTGATTGTGTACCTTACAGCATCAGCTCTTTTTACCACCTATTATTTTTACCACCTACTGCTAACATTAACCTTTACAAAACACCATCCTACCTGTATCATTACATTGATTATGCTTCCATGCAAGGAAAACCCGAGAAATATGAAGGATTTTTATAATGGTTGCAGAGATAAAGGCAGAAGCAGAGGTAAGCAGTCAGCACTGTACAAATCTGCATAAGCCACAGGAAGAATCGTTTCCATGAGCCACAATGTGAGTCAGGTCACACTACTGGCAATTAATAACCAGCCTGAATAGTTTTACCTGAGTTTCAAGTGATTTGTGTTTCTTCTGCTATTTCCTCCAGTGTGACAGTCTGCGGGAACTCCCAGCACAAGGAGAATGATTGTTAAAAACTGGATCAGTATTGCAAAATGTGCTTTTTTTCACAAGGTTAAACAAAAACAGAATCAGACTAAGTGCATTTCTCTGGCTTTCTGTCAGCCTCTGGGACTGAGAATTTGTGCAGTGACTGCCTTGAAACCCAATTTGGACTAACTGAAGAAACTAGTGTAGTTCATGAAGAGTTAGTCTTCAGTGAATGATCAAGACTTTGTCAATGACTAAGATCTCTCTTTAAATACTAACAATTAAAGATATCTTTGTTGGATTTTAAACCAAATCTTTGCTGAAGTGGGAAAGTATCTGAACTTTGTCACTGTGTTTTGATTCACCTTTAGTATTACCTGCCTGATCCTTTGTGTTATGATTGTATCTTGATGATGAATTTTCTTTTTATATCACATAGAGGATGTGGTGGAGAATTCGTGTCAGCTTACCATTTAACCTCTTCTTGTCACTGACTTCTATTGCCATTTCTTTCCCGATTGCTATTTATCACAGTGATATTTCATTTTGACTTCTAAACTTAAATAACAAGTATAATCAAACATTAAATGTTATATTTTTTAAATAAAGAAACTTCCAGCATAACCTCTGTGACAGGCTGCGAGTGTGTGTCCGTTCCTGAACTCTACTTTGCAGTTGGAAATTGTCAGGAATTCTTTTATGAAGGATTTTTTTTTCAACAGAAAATGTCAACCTGTTGAAATTTAAACTTTCTACAGTTCCAGTTACAGTGCAAATATAATGAAGAGGAGTTTCTCAAATAAGGACGGGAAATTCTAGTTACAGTCAGAAAAACAACTAGAGAAGTAGGTTGCATTGACAACAGTTAAGTCACACTGCAGAATCGTGGGAAGTCAAGGCTCAGATCTCTTCATTGATGATTATTCAATTATGGAAACATAAGAGAATCCATTTCAAATAGGGAGTTCAAAACATATGTGAGATATGAGCAACCAGACTGAAATCCCCACTTGAATCTGAACTTGACTCTCAAATTGCTGTACCCACTCTGCTACCAAGCAGTCCTGCCAAAGTCTACGTAGCCTTGTCTGCAACTCTCTCACCTGTATAGCTACAGAATGCACAAAATGCAAGTGCATGTTGCCACTTAGATAAGAAGACAGCTGGCTGATAATACATTTCAGTCATAATTCACAGGTATTTCACAGCACTCAAATGACTGCATAAAGTAATAGCCCATCATGTTCTTTAAATTTATACGGGTAACATGGGTGCAGAAATGGGTTTCCGTGAGATAAGGGTTTGGATTTTTAGTACATTAAATTCTCTGTGGAAAGTCTTTGTTCACATTTCATACTGTATGTGAGATACTTTATACCTTCTGCAGAGTAAGAAACTGCACAATTATTTTTTCTGCAGTCCACAGTCTGGTTTGCTTTAGTGTGTTTGTGTGTATTTGTATGTACTTGTATGTACACGCATGTGTTTGCCCATGTACGTATGTACTTACACACACGCGTGAGTTTGCACGAGTATACCAAAAAAAGACAGTAAACATTCAGGTTTTCATGGTCTGTAGAGATTGGTTTACCATATCTCTTCTGTTTATTCACACAGAGACTTAGTGACTACTGCTAGCGTATGGAATAGTGAGTGTTAAGTTCTCTGTGACGATACCCATAACCTCAAGGCCGGTATAGAGAACACAGCAGTATCAGGGGACACTGAATGGAATTTTTTTTCTTATGAAGACAGCACAGCTATTTCATTTCACCTTGAACAACTAACATGGTTTCCAGAAAAGGTCTTTAGCCTGACAGCAGCTTTTAACTCTTTTCTGTCTTCTTTGCTGAAACCTCTTCAAAACATGTAGTAGTTCAAAACTGAAAATTAGTAAGGAGTACTGCTGAGTACAGTAACTCCAAGAAGGCTTCTGTCTCAGTAGGTAAGGGATGTGGTGTTCAGTTATCAAGAATTTGTAGTACCACAGAGGATGAAGAAGACAGATGCTTCTCCATGTCTTTCATCTTGCTCAGTATTCCTCACTTCACATCAAACTCTGAATAAAATTCTTAAAGCCACCAAAAAACTTCCTAATTAAACAGTAACAGTACTGTCAATATTCATTGTCCTTGTGGCCTCTTCTTGTACATGTTTGATTCTTGTTTTATCTCATGTTTATTCATAAAAAAAAAGGTTGTGGAAAACAACGTAACATATCATGCTGCCAAAAAAATAACTGAAACAGCATGCAAATTTTTTTTTACAAAGAGCACCTTGACAATTTTTTAAGTTCTTTAAAATTCTCCATACCCATGAAATAAACTCTTTTTCTTTTTAACCTTGCTAGTGGTGTCTGTTCACATTTACACAGGTATATTATTGGTCAAAGTTCCCAGCTGTGAATGGATTTAGTTTCCTTCTTTTCACGGATTGTTGGGAGGTCACTCCTGAGACAATGTATCATTTTTGGTAAAAGGAGTAGAGGAACAGCTGTTCAGTGTCTCAACTCAAGCTGTCTCAGCTTGGATACAATGAGCTACAAGCAATTGGCAATCATAAACCCCCCCCCAAAAAGGCAAAAAAGCCATTAAAAATAACTGTTCAGCCTAGTTGTTAGGGGATTGGGTATGAAGGGTGAATCATAGGATCTACTCTTCATTTCAATGATAATTTAAATGTAGCTAACTTTTTGTTTTCTATCTCTCCACTGGTCATTTCTGGAGCACTGATTAGAACACAGGCTTCCTCAAGGGAGTGCCCAACTATTACGTCAGAAACCCATCCTCACCATTATGCTTTCTAACCCGATTAAGCTTTGATATTTGTCTGCCAAATACAACAGGTGAAAGAGAACGGACTAAGAATCTCTTTCCTTCCCGAGTCCAGTAGCATCCCTGATAGGGAATTGCTTATAATTTGGAAGAAGTCAAGCAAAGACCCATTAGATGTCAGAAGTGATAGACTCCTGTCTCACATATGTAAGGTGAATTTTCTTACCATTCATGAGTGAAACACAAGAAAGGACAGCTTGTGGTCCCAAGCAATCAACATCATAACTAGCAACTGTGTTTTCTCAGAGTCATTTGTACTAGGGCACACTGCATGCATCAGACCTGATGTCTCCACAATTCCCTGGTCTTCATAATCTCTGTATGTGTTATAGGTTTGGAATCAGTCTAGCAGTAACAGGGCTCTCATAAGGCAGAAGAGATAACATGATTTTCTGCTATTTGCTTAGACAGAGTGATTTAGGAAAAGAAACATTGTATTCCTTCTTTAACCAAATGGAAGTATCAGGACAATAAGTTACAGGTAAGATATGTTAAATGATGACATAGAAATCTGTTCAGCTTTTACAGATACTCTGTAGACATAGAAACAAGTTCATCATACTAATAGTGATACATTATTTAATTAGAGACTGTTTAATTTCTCATAGATAAAATATTCAATTTCTTATGATTTAATTTCTCATTTAGGTACTATTACCTCTGAACCTCTGAGCTTACATTTGAGGGTCAGAAAACAGTAAAAGAGCACGAATTTCCTTTGTGCCTTACTGGTTCTGTCTTGCTTTGAAATTCTTGGCCAGTCTATGTGGTATGACTCCATGGATCTTTGCTGATTTAGGAGAAATTATAACTATTTACATCAATGCTCAATACCTCTGACAGAATCAGATGAAATGCTGCCTATGAAACATATTTCTCATGTTATTTCCAAATTTTTCTATTCCTCTTCAAATCAACTGCAAAGATATTTTCAAAGGCTATTTTCCCCTAAGTGCACATTTACTTTCAAAGTATATACATCAAACACAGCCTTCATAAGCATTTTCAAATGTGTTCAGTCAGCATGAAAGAAGCAGAGAATCTCTTAAAAAATAAACCATAAAAAGTCATCACGTGTCTCAGGTAAGTTGTTCTCTTTAAAAAGAGGAAAAGCACTAGAAGCTTCAGCCTGCTTGAATCTTGAGAGTAGAAACACACCATAGTGTTGTTCAACTTGAAGACAATTATATGAAGGGCATTAACGAAGTTTGAATGAAGCTTGTTCATCACTTGGGCCAAATCTTTTTGGAATTATCAGCCACCTTTTTCACCATCTTTTAAGTATATTAGCAGATGAGCTCAAATGGAGAGGCCTTTTCAGACAACAGCTGACTAGCCATCTCTTAGACCTCCATTAATCCCATCAGCTATTGCCTATCCTTCCCTTCAGGAATGGTTGTTGCAGTTCCCACTTTGTTTAGACAAAGTAAATCCTTCACCTCCTCTGATATATTTTAACAATTATAACTCATTAAACTTCAGGATTATGAAGGATCTTTCTGTTTCTCCTATCTGTAAGATAGTGTGATGAATACACAGTAGTCATCATTCGATAAAGTCACATGAAGTATAAAAAGATCTGCAAATAAATAGAGTCACATTTAAAATACAGGCACCTAAGCCAGAAATCTCCTTGGGTAAATTTGGTAATGTAATAAGGTTTGTTTCTTGTTTTATTCCATACACATTTTTTCATTTAAAATGTTGAAATGATGAAGAAATATATAAGCAATAGAGATTTTTTTCTGAAAAAATATTAGAACTGCATTCCTTTCAACATGAAATGGTACTATTATAGTGCGATTTAAAGGATCTCTCAGTGTTTGTAATGGCTTGAGATTAAGATGTTTGATAAAAGCTATGTGAGGATTAATGATAAATGTAGTTTGCTGTCCATCATGTTTGTTCTTTGTAGTTCACCATCTCACAGTGGAAGCTGAGAAAAAGTCTCCAAAGCTAGGGATTATAAGAGTGGGAAAATTGACTGGGACCTACAAAATGGCTAGTTTATTATCATTTTTCAAGATTCGTAGATTTGTTCCAAGAGAAGGAATTTCAGCTTTTTTTTTCCAAAGTCAATATTTATTAACCACTTCACTTCTACAGATCAAGGCAAGACCAGTACCATCCAGAGGATCTTTTTCATAAAATATTTTTGAATATTTGGGGAACAGAAAAATGAAAATACAGTGCAAGGCATGTTGAAATATGGTTTCTTCAGCATAGAGGCATCATATCAAAATCTCCATTTTAGCTGACCAGATGAAAAGTTTAGTTAGTGGATAGATTTTTATCCAATTTTGATATAGGCCTTATGTGAATTCCTAGAAAAAGTCAGGTGATAAGAGAGACAGCACTGAACTAATGGACAAAAAATCCCAGAAAAATAATTTCAGGAGAATTATACAAGAAAGCCTTGATTCTTCATTGTAAAGGGTGAATTTGTGGTGTTAAAAATTAGTGATCCTTTTATGCCACAAACAAGAGACAAAACCACTTCTTCTACTATTCTGGTTGGTGAAATTGCTGAAGTATTTCACAAGTGGTTCGTAGCTACTGAGCCTTCATTGCTACTGTCTTCAAGCATTTAATGGGGGGCTACTTGCATTCACATGCCTACATCCCTCTAACAGAAAAGGTAAGTAAAAGACTTCCTGATGGAAGTGTTCTTAGGCCATTGATCCAGTGAAGATGGAGCTTACTAGCCTTCAGTCTAGCCACCTAGGCTGACACATTTCCCTATGTTCATATAAAGATTGAACTATATATGTCTTTGGAAAAAAAATTAATTCACTAATTCATGAAGGGAAAGAAAACCCAAACAAATACAGATTAAATATTTGAGAAAATTTTCTGTAGGTGTAAATACAAGTTCCATAACCAGGAACACCAAAAAAAAGCTGTCAGATAGTCTGAGTATTACAGGGATTAAAACCTCTTCAGGTGAGCTAAATTGGGACAGGAGATACTAACCTCTCTGATATTCCCAAATGAGTCTTTCAAGCCTTCAAAGCATCTGCAAATTTGTCTTACTTACCAAGACGCTGAAGCAAGCTCCCCACCACCTGAGAAGTGAAGTGGTTGAGGAGCTCCCAGGCTGATCACAGAATCACACACAGAATCACAAAATGGTAGGGGTTGGAACGGACCTCTGTGGGTCATCTAGCCCAACCCTCCTGCCGAAGCAGGGTCACCTACAGCAGGCTGCACAGGACCTTGTCCAGAGAAGGAGACTCCACAACCTCCTTGGGCAGCCTGTTCCAGTGCTCCATCAGCCTCAGAGGGAAGAAGTTCTTCCTCATGTTCAGACGGAACTTCCTGTGCCTCAGTTTGTGCCCATTGCCCCTTGTCCTGTCGCTGGGCACCACTGAAAAGAGTTTGGCCCCATCCTCCTGACACCCACCC
>Ga0065711_1033049_pt1 | contig 26196 bp, 12 predicted proteins | sample Hoacrofraction12_FD_59098 | JGI IMG/M metagenome (GOLD analysis project Ga0065711, IMG submission 59098) | Hoatzin crop microbial communities from Cojedes, Venezuela - Epithelial fraction 12 v2 (version 2) | ecosystem: Host-associated > Birds > Digestive system > Esophagus > Crop | place... | reverse complement strand
GGGGTGAGCTGCGGGGAGAGGCTGCGGCGCGGCGGGCTCCCCTCGGAGCCCGTGCACATGGAAGCGGGAGCTAACATGGCGGCGGCGGAGGCAGCCTCAGCCTCTCCGACGGAACTGCATTGTGCGAGCAGCCTGCACAAAGCCGGGGGCCGCCGGCCACCCCACCCAGGGGTTTTTTTTCATCTCTCGTTTTTCATAGCCCTGAGCTCACCTCTTTGGGAGTCTTAGGTCAGCTGAAAGCAGCCTTTAAGGAGTTATTTTTAGAAATAGCAGCTACTCAATCCGCGGTCCTTGGACTGTTCTGGTTGTGACAGAAGAGAAAAAAGGGTGTTGTCGTTACTCACGGTTTATGTAGCACCCACTCAGTGCTCGGTGTTGCTAGATTAAATGAGCCTCAGAGGGCTTTCCAACCTGCAGAGCATGAGGTGTCCGTCAGCAAAATACTAACATATAAGTAGCCTAAAGACTTGCTTCAAAACGCTGTATTGCTAAGCTAAAATTAGGGAAAAAATATAAATTTTTATGTCTGCGTTGAAGCCCTAAATCTGTTCTTGCTCTTAGAAGTATAGGCACAATTAGTTCTCTATTAATTTGCTTTAGCTAGCACTTTAAATAGTAGTAGTCTAGCCTAGTATTCTATATTTGTATAAGGTGGAAATATTAGCAGTAAATTAGTCTGTGCGAGTGAGTTGCAAATGAAACAAGTTGCACTTTACCTGTAAATAGATGCGCAGTGTAGTTTCCCACTTCAAAAATGGATGTGGGATTTTCTTGGTTTTTGAAAACAGAGTGGCAAAAAGCAGCAAGCCAGGAGCTTTTAGCTAAGTTTTCGAATCAGAGGATCTTTTCTTGATCCTTGTCTGAATGCTGTTGTGTGTAGATAAGACAAGATGTCTGTCTTAAACTTGTCATCAATACATGTGAACATGCACACGCACAAGAACGCTGGTCCTCAGCTCGAGAAAGAATGTAGATCTTTCTGTAAGTCTCTGGTTGTTTCAATAAAATGATTTGAAAGAATTGCTGTATCTAACATCTGCAAAAATAATCTAAAAATATTTTTCCATAATGGTCAAAATGCATATTGTAAAAATCAAAGCTAGCAGGTGAACATTCTCATGATCTATTCTGTGTTTTGAAATAATAAAGAGGGAAAGCATGCTCTTGTTGCTGTGCAGGTCAGCTTTCCTTTCTAGTAGCGTTTTTATTTACCTTTTAAAATAAATAATTTACACCTAATTTACACTTGGCTTAGCCATTCCATTCTATTTGAATGGACTGGTGGTCAACTTTCACTGTAGCTTAAGTTAGAAAGATATGTGGGACACTATTCTGGCAAAAGAGTGACAATTATTGATGCTGGTCTCAAGAAGGTGCTAGTTTTTTGAGTTTGTGGTTTTTTTGGGTTACTTGTGGCTGCTGTCTGTGGCAACTTTCTGTAACGATGGTGTCATAGCAGGTGAATACAGGGGACAAAGTGCCTTTTTTCCTGGAAATGGCTTCTGTTGAAAGATCTTCCATTAAAATTACTTGGAGAATCTTTTTTTGGGGTACTTAGTGCTAGGCAGTGTGGACTTAAAAAAGGAAAGGCAAAGGCTGGGTCTTGAAGAAGAAAAGCTAAGTGTGCTCTCACACAAACAAATTAAGTTCAGAATTTCTGTAAGTCTTAACAGGCTGAAGAAGTTCTGAAACTTTCGAAGTAGGACTCATGTAAACGCTATAGAAGTAATGAAATACTGTTCTTGGTGTATTAAAGCAGAATTACTAATTTGCAGGCTTGTGCCTCCCTTGGTGGAGGAATCAACAGTTCTTTAGTTAACATTCTTCAACAAAGAGAATGTTGGGTGCTTAGCCTGAAAACAAAGCTCATTGTACTTGTGGGTGTTGGTATTTTGATTTTATTACTTGATAAGTTTACCAAAGTACACAGATTAATTCATGATGCTTTATTTTGAATCTTTTAAAGATAATATTTTTTTTTAACCATCCAGAAATTAAAATTGTACTGGATATTGCACAGACAAGAGTGGGTGAAAAATCCAGTAAGTCTCACTCAAAACTTCTGCTTAGTTGAACATTTATTCTTTCTTTGTCAGCAGCTGATAACGAAGGCCGGTAGAGATGATTTTGAAAGCTCTGTATTTGAGAATAAATACAAAAATATTCTTGACTTAGACACATGCTTTTGAAGGATGAAAAATAATTGCTCTGTAAGAGGTACCATCTTAAGTTTTAAGTAGTATGTGCAGCGTTTAGTTGAGGAAAGGTAACTCTTTGTGAAGAAATTAGAAATTTGGAAGTAAATTATTTAGTGTTTCCTTCTAAACTCTGAGGATAAAATGATGCAACCGTCAAAATACAGTACACAATTTCGAATGATTATATTTACAACTGAGTTCTATACTATTTTGAATGTTTCTGTATCAACTTTTCTCTTTAGATTATTAATTATGCTTTCTTTTTCTCTTCCTAAAAGTGACCTCATTATCTGAAAGAATGAGTATTGCTTGTGGTAAAAAGGACTAGGATAAATGGAACAGATGTTCAGAAATGTATGTGAAAATATGGCCAGAAAATGTCTGTGTTCCCTTCATCTCTTTGTATTTGGAGGTTATAGGAATGCTGTCCTGTTTTCTTCCTCTTCTTAGATGACTACGTTTTTGTGTGTGGATGGGAGGGGGTAACTGAAGGGGTGTTTTCTCTACGAGACCTTCAGACACACAGCTTGAGTATATGTTGACAAACTTAGTTAATTTTAAATTGCATTAATTCCTTTAGGTTTTTGGTAGGCATCTGAGGTTAGAATCCTACTAGCTCTCCAGGTTCTCAGGAGAAAATACTTCTGCAAGACCTGCATTTTCTTCTTCTGCCTGCCTCTTCTGCTTTCTGGATTTTTGAGGCTAAAAACCTTTCCAAATTAATTCAATTGAGTGTAGATCAAACTCATGTCTTGATACAATGATGAATGAAAAAAACCAGTTATTTTTGCTTTCAACGTGTGTAATACAGCATGAGCTATGTAAAAACAGTTTTTAAAACCAAATGTTCTTTCAGAGGGACAAAATCTATCGGTTGCTAACACATGGTTTAAGGTATGGGCGGGTGATCACAATGATTGTTCTTAGCCAACTATAGATACAAAGTAAGCATAAGCATGTTAGCTTAAACTACTTGACATGACTTGAACTTGGTGTGTACAGTTAAAAAGATGGCACATTTTAGCTGTAGCTGGTAACTTGAGATTGTGTTGCTTTATCAGCCTGTCTCCGACTTTCCGAATAAGTGAAATCCTGACTGGGTTGAAAAATGAGTACTTGAAAAGTGCTTCTGTCATGATTACACAAGAATTTTCACAGGAACAGTAGATGGATATTTCAAGTTGACCTGACTAGGTTCAGTAAAATGTTGGATTTCCCATAGGCAACAGTTACGAACCTATAGTAAAAGCTGAGATGAATTTTCTGTTCTGGTAGCTGCAGCTAATGATAGCAGGGAAGCGCCATGCTTCAAGTTGCCTGTCGGTACCAGCACTCTGAAGTGCTTTTGCACCATTATTTGGGCCATTTGGGTGTTCAGGGCTTGTGAGTGTCTCTCTGGAAGCTCTCCTCATGAAACTTGGTTTCAGATTTATCTCTGGAGATTAAACATAGTTTTGAAACCAAGGAATAGTAAAACTCATTAGAACTGTTCATTGAAAGCCGGAATCTTTCTTTGAAACCTCTTTTGATAGCAGTTTTGGATGACCGAGCTTCATCTCTTCAAAACCATGCAAGTTTATCTGAAACTATTTGGTGTTTGGTACTTTCTGGTTTCAGCTTGCTCTGTTTTGTTTTCAGCTGTGTTATGTAGCATGGGGATTACTTCTCATAGTAAGTTCTGGTAACTAGATACATGAGGAGTCCTACAAGCTGTGAAAGATCTTTAGTTATTTTTTTCAGATGCTGCTTTTGTGTTTTGTTGATGCTTTTTCTTTCAGAAGGTACACACACAGAATGTGTTGGGAGAGCCCAGGTTGTGTTCTAGAACCCAATTTGTGTTCTAGAATTAACTTGCTGTTGCAAAAGTAACTCATTTTGAACATAAATGGTGTGTAGAACAAAATCTAGGTCTCTTGCAATGTAATCAGCCTACCTGTAGATTCATAGTGTTTCTGTAGGAAATACTGTGTGGCAGTTTGGAGAGAGAACATGCATAATGCAGCCACCAAAGCTTTCAGAAGTTTCACTCATCTGTGGCTTAACTCAGGTTACTGAGGAAGCAATTTTTTTCTGTGTAGTCAACTTGTCTGAGTTTAAAAAGTCTACATTTTGAAAATTGCACGTGTCCATCAGCTCTGCATTTCTCTGGGAAGGTGCGGGTCCTACCCCTAGCCATTCCTGTATCTCTCTCACCATACGTCTTTGGTTGGATCAGGCTGCTGACCCAGCTGTCAGTCTGGCCGTATGCCTGTCCTTGTTGGCACGTGGGCAGGGTCAAGAACGTCTGGCGAGCAGAATACCCCTTTTGTGATAAGCTGATAGTGAGACTGCAGTCTCAGAATTGGTATGTCTATCACTCACTTAAGGACTAATAACGGCGTGGAGATAGTGTTTTCTAAACTGTGAAACTCACCAGACTTGGGGAAAAACCACAAGAATATTTACAACTGTTACTTCAAAAATAAATTCAATTTAAACAGAAGACCTGTGTTTTCTGCTCTGCAGTATTGATATTAATGCTTTGTTGGAGCTACTTGGTTGTAACTCAGGACTGAAACAGTCTGGGACTTGTTAGGTGTGTCTGTATGATACGAAGTGTACCCAGACAGTGAAGGTGAGAACTGTAGTGTTCCTTGAGAGGTTCTGAACTTCCAGGTTTCATTAAACTGATACAGTGTTTTGCCTTTTTGTGTTTGTTTCTTTTTTTTTTGTTTCCTGCCTATTTTTCTGAGGAAATGGGAAGACTTTTTTTGTAGTCATTTCTGGGCAGTGTTTGCTGAGAAGTTAAACTGATGAAGCAGTGGGAGATGATGGTGGAGGGTGAATAAATTAGAATGTATGAATGTAAACCGGCTAAATAAAGTTCTGGTTTGTAGCTTGGCTTTTCTTTTACTTCAGTGGGAAGTGTGTCATGCAGCTATTAAAAATTTTGTATTATCTTAATTAGTTAATGCTGTTAAAAAATACATGCAGTTTTTGAGATATCTCAGAAAACAGGGTTGCAATAGTCCCTTTCATTAGTCCCTTCCGTCTTTTCTTGGTGTGTATTGAAGTGTGCATTACGAAATGTTTACTTCAGCTGGTTGAAGAGGTTACCTTCTCCCCTTCCACCTTGCAGCTTGTCACACACACTTGTGCTGCTGTAACTGGTATAAAACATGCCATTGAAATTATCTGGTTAAATATAGCACCTCTCTCCTGCTTCTGGCCCCATTTTTTAAGGGTTATTTTTAATCAGATCATTTCAGTGATCCAGTTTATAGCAGAGCACTGTAAATGACTGTAACAGCACAGCTGAGTGGCCAGGCGTTTTTAAAACCAATATTGTTTTTGAAGCGAATGTCATGTAACTGCATTTTTTTTTTTTCCACTTTAAAATAACATTTTTGAGGCAATTCAGGGAAGGTAATGAGAACTTGAGTGTGAGGAGAAGGTATCTGTGGCCATAAGAAAGTAGCTCAATTTTGGATTCCTATTAAAATGAAATCTAGGGCATGCTTAAGCAATGAACAACACCACGTTCCCCCTGCATCCCACCAGTAGCCTATATGCAGTGTTTTTCTCTTGGGGAACTCCAGGGTACTTTGGATATCTCAGTGGAAAAAGAGCTGAAGCATGGTGGCTTGCTGTCTGCAGAACTGGGGTCTGCTGACTCATGAGCTGTTTAATAGACAATTTATGTGCTCACTTTGCCACTTGATTTCCCCCACCACTGGCTTAGCTTTTATGCTTCAAGATGTATATCCATGATGAGTGAGGATGGAGTTGTGTAAGGGGGGGTAAAATTAAGAAAATCTTCTTGCAGACACTGCAGTAGGTTGCTAAGCAGGAATTTTGCTGCAGATATTTTACAGGACAAATGCTGCTCTTAGATTGCTGTTAGTTGACGGTACAGATTAAAAAGAAAGAATTTTGCTGCCTTAATAGTTTTCTGAAATGCAGCATTTGGATCTTACAGTGTCTTTGGGATGACAGAAAAATGCTTACTTGACATTTGAAATATTTGTGATAATATGTAACTGAATACGCATTTGCTTGTCCTCTGCATTGCAGGTGAAAGGGCTTTCCTTACTTTGCTTTTACCTTTCTGATATGAATGTTTTTAAGGAAAAAAAAGTGAAGTAACTTTCCTTCTATTCCTAATGGTTAGAAATACTTATTACCCTTTGTTTTTTAGTTGGTAGATTGCTGAATAAAAATGAACAAAGCATTTACATTAGACTTGAGACTATTTGTCCATTTAAGAAAAACTTATGCACTGTTTGAATATGTTGCAGTATGCTTGATCTGAAGACACCACTGTGCTGCAGTAAGGCTGCATGGAAAAAAATATGCAGAAACAATGGTTTTTATTTCGGGTATTTTTGCCTCTTCCCTCCCTTATGCCCTTAGCCACCCAAATGGATTGCGTGAGTGCTTTTCACCATAACTTTGAAATATGTGTTTTCTTCAATGAACTTGATCTAAGTAGTGTTCCCCTAGAATTTGATATTCTGTCCTGTTTGGTCTACTGTTGCTGTTTATGGATTTGTGTTGGAAACTGGATCACAGAAATTGTTGGGGTTTTTTTCATGCATTTTTGTAGGCACTGTTTAAACTGGCTCATACTAGCAGTCTATTTACTGTGCAGCCTCACAAACAATTGCATCAGCGTGACCAAGGGAATTGTCTATCTGCAGCATGGGAGTAAGTGGCTTGAGCAAGTAGGAACTTTTTGAAATTTCTTTGTCTGCAAAGCCAGTTCGTTGTAGGATTTAAGCTACCTTTAACAGCGGAGGCGTCGGTTAACCGGGCTGGCTTTGCACTGAGACATTGCAATGTTTGAGCTCTTGACCCTCCCTTTTTGACTTGCTCAGCTACGATCTCTTAAATCATGAAGACTACATTAGTGATTGTTCAGCCACATCATCGTCTATTGTAAAATCAGTATGCATAAGAGTAAAGTGACCTGATTTCCTGTTGTGGTAGATTTCCAGTATGCCAAATGCTCTTCAGGGATATTTTTTTGATACGTTACGAACTGTGGCTGCTGTGTTTGGCAACTATTGCCCTGCTAGTGTCTGTCCCCAGCATGAAATCCCCAGTAATGTATTTTTGGAGCTCAGGAAGTTCTTTGAATTTGCCTAGGCCATTGCTGGCTGTGATGCACTGAAAGATGAAGTAAAGTGTTAAATGTAACCTGCAGGATTTCCGAAGAAAGAAACTGTTGGTGCTAGGTGACCTCAAAAGGACCAAGTCTCACAAGGGTGGTTGTGTGTTTCAGTAAGTGATGCTGGGCATCACATTCTTTGTAAGAGGAGCTTTCTTGTCAAACTGTTTCACAGACTTTGATCCTTCGAAAAGGTCTGAGATTGAGCATAGAAAGTGAATTAGCTAGAAAAATATCAGTGAAATATTTTAACTGAAATGTCCTGAAACAACAATAGTAAAAGCTGAAGACCCAACAACAACAAAAAATCTCCTGTCACTCTGTGGCAGATACAAACTCTGAAACAATGGTTGCATTTGGGCTTCAATTCTTTTACATTAAAAATGAAGTGTTTCTGTTTGCTTCCCTTTTCATGTTGTTGTTATGCTAGATTGGGAAGATAATTGTTAAGGATTCATTTTAATAGCTTTCCTGGAATAACATCAGGCAAATTTCATAAAAAATATAATCCTATGTGATAATACAGAAGTGGTGAAAACTTGGAGCTTAATAGGTGTATTGTTCTTCCAGACTTTGCTTCCTTTTGAAGAACCTGTCTACTTAGTCTGTAGAATCTTTGTTGCGTGGGCAGGCATAAGTTTTACCTGCTTTTGGCTAATGTCAGTGTTTTGCATGGTTTTCTGTTTAAGCAGATTAGAGAACTGATCCCGCTGAAAATTAACCTAATGATTCCTTTTTCAGTTTCTCACCATGAAATAGAAATCGTAATGCTCTTGAACAGAAAATGTAGAGCTATTAATATGAATTGTGTTGTGGGCATTCTTGCACAAAGGTTTAGAAACTTTTAAATTCTTTAAAACTAATTAACTGATGCAAATAGAAGGAATTATATTTCTGAATCTTAATAGCATTGGCAATGTCTTTTTGCAGTCATGATTTTGGCTTCGTAGTGATACAGTGGGAATAAGCTCTGACTCAGAAATGTATTCAGCTCTGTGAACTGAAGGAGGTGTGCGTCGAGAGTGCTCTCCCCATTAGAAGGAATGTGTATTTCCTCAGAAATGAAGACTAGTTGTGAAGATGTATTGGGGTACCCAAGTAACATTGAAATATTTGTCTCTTGGGGAAGTATTTACATTTTTTTAAGCCAGAAAACAGGTTTTCTCAGGTACTATTTCTACATGACAGCTGCATGCTTGTGTAATGTGTTACACTGTTGTTTGCTGTAATATTGCAGTACCTAATTTTGTTAGCACAAGTAGAAAAGCAATAACCTGATTTTGGCTCCTCATAATAATGTTTTTGTTTCTTTTCAGAGCAAACTTGATGATTACCAGGAACGAATGAACAAGGGAGAACGTCTGAATCAAGATCAACTGGTAAAAAGAAAAAAAAAAAACACTGACCAGATCTCTGTTAAATTGTTATGTGATCTTAGTGGGGAAGGACGGGATGAATTTCACTTCCCCTTTCCCCTTGTTAAAAGCAAGATTTTTTTCTGAGCCCTGATTTGGCCTCAGTTTTTTGTTGCCTGGAACATCTCAATTTTTCTGTTAATCAGAAACTGAAAGAACAGGTAGAAGAACATGTTGTAATGCTTTATGCTTGTTGAGGTTAGGTTATAAATAAGCTGTGGTGAAAACTGACATACGCTATAACCTAGGACTGTTGAAAGAGCTAAATGATACCTTTGAGGTTCTCTGGACATCATCCTTTTCTTTGCAGAAGACGTGCCCAGGGAGAACTTAAGGAGCTTAGTCACTTGGTGGTAGCTTGTAAATATTGTGCAGTCTAGTTAGAGGTATAGCTTAGATCAAGTTCTGAAGCACTCTGAAAATAGGCTAGGTCCACGTGTGTATCAGCTGTCAGTGCAGCAGATGTGACGCTCTAGATAAGCTGCACTTAGTGGATGTACGCCACTTCTCTCCTTGCTGAGGCGGTTTCTTCGAGTAGGTTATTGTAGAGCTTGGCTCAACAGCAGTTTTCCAGTTGTAATAAATACAAAGCAAGTATCAAATTAAATTCAGTTGTATGATACAAACATGCCTATTGGTACTTGAAGAGATTACCAGATGCTCAGTAATCAACAATATTTTGTTGATGATTTTTTAATGTTGAAAAGAGAGAAGAAAAAAAAATGTACCCTGCAACTATTGCAGCTGTTCACAATTACAAGAATTAGCGGCTTCCCTTGATCCATGTGATCTTTTTATCTGTCTGGGCTTTGCTTTGGTGGTTCTGTGCCAACTGAAAACTGAAATACCACTGATCTGTATGTTTTTATTTTTTAATGGCGAAATTTTAATTTTTTTAATGTGAAAATAAAGCCTGAGAAATCTTCTATTTAAGCAGGGAAGTAAACTGAATAAATGAAATTTTGTATTGAGGAGGGAAGCTCGTTAATTGAGTTTTATGAAGACCGCATCCTGACTATCACACTTCATAAATATCTTTTTGATTGGAAAAATGCTGAAACTGTTTTTTATTTTCACTTGTGTCTTCTGCTTCTACAAATCAGCGAAGAATGATGAATTTTGTGAATCACAGAATGGAAGGGTTGGAAGGCACCTCTGGGAATCATCTGGTCCAACCTCCCTGCCAAAGCAGGTTCACCTAGAGCAGGCTGGACAGGACCTCATCCAGGCGGGGCTTGAATATCTCCAGAGAAGGAGACTCCACAGCCTCCCTGGGCAGCCTGGGCCAGGGCTCCGTCACCCTCAAGAGCAAAGAAGTTCTTCCTCATGTTAGCTGGGACTTCCTATGCTTCAGTTTGTGCCTGCTGCCGCTTGTCCTGTTGCTGGGCACCACTGAAAAGAGTCTGGCCCCGTCCTCCTGACACCAACCCTTGAGATATTTATAAGCATTTATAAGGTCCCCTCTCAGCCTTCTCCAGGCTGAAAAAGCCCAACTTCCTCAGCCTTTCCTCATAGGACAGATGTTCCAGTCCCCTAATCATCTTTGTAGCCCTCTGCTGGATTCTTCGGTAGTTCCCCGTTCTTGAACTGGAGAACCCAGAAATGGATGCAGTACTCCAGATGCAGCCTCGCTAGGGCAGAGTAGAGGAGGAGGAGAACCTGCCTCGACCTGCTGGCCACACTCCTCTTGATGCACCCCAGGATACCATTGGCCTTCTTGGCAGCAAGGGCACACTGCTGGCTCATGGTCAACTTGTCATGTATCAGGACACCCAGGTCCCTCTCTGCAGAGCTGCTCTCCAGCAGGTCAGCGCCAGCCTGTACTGGTGCATGGGGTTGTTCCTCTCGAGGTGCAGGACCCTGCGCTTGCCCTTGGTGAACTTTATCAGGTTCCTTTCCAGCCTATCCAGGTCTCGCTGAATGGCAGCATGGCCTTCCAGTGTACCAGCTACTCCTCCCAGTTTGGTGTCATCAGCAGACTTGCTGAAGGTACACTCTGTCCCTGCATCCAGGTCATTGATGAATAAGTTGAACGAGACTGGGCCGAGTACTGACCCCAGGGAACCCCAGGAGCTACAGGCCTCTGACTAGACTCTGACGCCGATAACAACCCTCTGAACTCTGTCCTTCAGCCAAGTCTCAGTCCGCCTCACTGTCACTCATCTAGTCCACATTACCTGAGCTTCCCTATGAGGTTGCGATGGGAGACAGTGTCAAAAGCCTTGCTGAAGTCAAGATAGACAACATCCACTGCTAATGTGTAGTAAGTTTCTTAGTAGTATTACAAATGGAAATCCTTAAGGTGAAAAAAGTGAATACAGTTCGTGTTCCTTGCTTTTCAAAGTGAGTAGTAACTTTTCTCTGGCTCAGTTGTTCAAGGACATATCCGTTATTGCTTTTATCACTGCAGGAGTGTAAATGTCTCAGTGGTTCTTTTCTCCAGATTTGACTCTCTGTAATTTCTCAGTACTGCAAAGTGGGTTAAGGAGTTTGGATTACTTTGGTGCAAATCAAAATAGTAGATTTGAGAAAATAGGAAATAATAAAAATTTCTGGAGAAGGGAATGTTACGCTCATGTTTTGGTTTTGGCTCTGACTAAAGACAACAATGCATTAATTCTCAAACCTTTCTCTCTTGAGCAGTTTTGAGTTGCAGGTTACTCTTCCAATTCCCCTCACCTGTCAATTACTTTTTGTCAGAAATTGGCTAATGCTAAATATTAAACCAGTAGATCAGGCATGTGAGCATATATATGCATATGCTTTAGCACATTTATCTAAGAAACTAGAGGCCCTAAAGACATACACAAGTCTTTTGAATATTTTGGCCAGTGAAAATCAAAATCTGACTTAACATTGTTGAGGTCCCATTCAGGGATGCTGTGTTTCATTTGAAAACTAAAAATGTGGGAATTTATTTGTTGGAAGTATGTATTTTGTTCTGTTTGTCATAGTTTACTTTTGTGGTTCTGTTTTTTTTAAGGATGCGGTGTCAAAATACCAGGAAGTGACAAATAATCTGGAATTTGCTAAAGAACTGCAGAGGAGTTTTATGGCTCTGAGCCAGGATGTAAGTAAAGAGCAAGTGGTGCAATGTGGACTGTCAGCTGCAATACCAAACAGTTGGGCTTTAAACTCACTTTCACTAATACTAGATGCAGTAGTCTCCCCTATTTACAGAGATGAAATTCTCGTGATTTCTTGTATGTTTGGCTGTTTTCCTTTCTCTGTGTGCTAGTTTGTGTCAGGTTTTCTGAAGACTGTTCCTAAAAGATTTTTCTGATGGATTACGTAAATGTATGGGAACAAAAATCATGTAACTTTCTCACAAAATGTAATGGTTAAAAACCGTGGGACTGCAAAAGAGGCCTGCCATGCAACATTGTAGGCAGCCACTTACTGCCAATAGTAATGTTTTCTTAAAAGAAAACAGAGATTTCAGGCCTTCCTTCTCTCTTTGGAAAGTGGCTGAGGGTTTTCATTTCTTTATGTTACCATAGGGTATAAAATCTGAGCAACTGAAAGCATTGCTGTTCCTTTTTCAAGATTCTTGCTGTTTTGTTAATTGCAAATACAATCTGAAGCTGCAGTATGGGACATGGTGAATATTATATTCATAAAGGATAACTGAATACTAGTAAACCAGGCAAGTTAGTGTTTTATCAAGGGTGTAAAAGAGGAGTGTAGTCAAGAATAAATTCTAAAACTCTAATAGACAGTTCCAGTTACATGAACAGCTTTGCTTTATTTCTTGTGCCAAGAGCTGCAAACAAAAAGACACACTTTAGACCTCTGCAGTATCATTGCAAGGGAAAATTAATTCTGGGGCAAGCTGAAAGCGTAACCCGTTCTACAGGACTGGAAGGTTCTCAATGCAGTAATACAGTTAGAGTTAATGAGTTATGGAAAGAGCAACAACAAGGGTAGAATTCATTGTGTAGTCGATGTTAGTGCAGCAGACTGGTCTAACGAGTGTATTTAGTTTGTGAACAGACTATGTGATAATTTGGAGGGCATCAGCATCCACACATTATAAACTGCTTTCTGCCTTTGACGTGGTTGTAAATTTATAGGCCTCTAAACCAAGCTGTTTCTTTGCTTTTCTTGCATCAGGGTTCGATGTATGTTTATGGAATGTTAGTAACGAAGAACTTTTTTCTGCTGACAAGTTTGTCCTGAAAAATTTCCCTGGTCAGCTGACCACTAAAAGAAACAAGTGGATCCAGGAGTACTAAATCGGTGCTCTGCTTTCAAACTTGATTGCAATTTTTCTAGATTGGAGTTAGTTCTCATTCAGTTGATTTAAGATAAGCCTTTGATTGTAAAAAAGAAATTTAGATGCTTCAGAGGGAGAAAGTTACTGTCGTGAGTTACATTGTTTGTAGAAGAATATTAAAGCTTTGTATAGTTACAAAGTGAGCAAGCTGAATTTTGGATGCTAGATGATGGGATTACAAATAAGAATGGAAGAAATGTGCTTTAGGTTCAGAGTATGCATTTAGACCACTGTTACGACAGCAGCTGCAGAAGGTACTATGTAGAGTACAAGGCTGATTATTACCTGTCATCCGTTCCCTTACGGCATCCATGATCCTCACACTGGGAATGTTAGAGAGTGGAAGCATTCCTGTTCCCTTTAGTGCCTGTCTGTGGACCTCATGACCAAGAATTTGTTCAACTCCTTTTTGACCTTGCTGATACTGTCCGTGTCCCCAGCCTTTCATGGCAGAACGTTCCATGAGTTCCCTCCTATGGTGTGGAAGAAACAAGAGTGCTTTTGTTTATCTGTTTTAAGCTGATTGCCTAGTAGTTTCAGTGAATGCCTCCTGCTATCATGGGATATGCTGAATAACTGCTCTGTTCACGTTATCTGCTGGCCTTTGTGGGCTTTATGAAAAATTTGGATCACACTTACTCCCCTAGATTGAAGAACCTGAGACTTAGGCTCTGCTCATAAGGCAACTGCTCTGTCCCCTGAATCATTTGAGTTGCTTTTCTCTGTGCCTTTTCTAATTGCTGTACATCCTTTTGAGTTACAGAAGCCAGAAGTTGTAAATAGCCACAATGTTTGTATAAAAGGTACTTAATTTTGTACATTTTTGCCACTTTCATTTAGATCAAAATGACTTAGTGTTTAAAGAGTGTTTTGTAAAGGAAGCAGGTAATGGCAATCTGCGCTTGTTTGAAATAACACCTTTGTGTCTGAAGCTTTACTGGGCTGAACGGCTTGTAAGTCATGAAGTGCAGACTTGAAGTTAGAATATGATCAAGATCCAGTATGGTCCAAGGCTTGTGGGATTGATTTTAAAGTTTGTCTTAACTTGCAGGGTTTTGACTCTGCAGATATCCTCTAAATTTCACAGGCTATTCTGCTGTAGTGTTAGATTGATAAGTGGCAGTTCAACACTAGTATCCATCTCTACTTATCAATAAAAGACATTTCAGATCTGTATTTTTTCCCCTGAGTTCACTATAGAATCCAAGCTTAAGCAATTTTAAATGTCTCTTCATTTTTAACAGATCCAGAAAACAATAAAGAAGACAGCTCGCCGGGAGCAACTGATGCGTGAAGAAGCTGAGCAGAAGCGTTTAAAGACTGTACTAGAGCTGCAGTTTATTTTGGACAAGTTGGGTGATGATGAAGTGCGCAACGACTTGAAACAAGGATCGAACGGAGTCCCAGTACTGACGGAGGAGGAACTGACAACGCTGGATGAGTTTTATAAGCTAGTTTACCCTGAAAGAGACATGAATGTGAGGTATGCTTACAATGAAGTACTTTTCTTTAGAATTGTCAGTCAGTTAAGGATATATTTGTACTGTGGTAATTCAAAGACTTGGTAAGAAATGAACTCTTACTAATTATTTTTTTTTAAGGTTGAATGAGCAGTATGAGCAAGCATCTGTTCACCTGTGGGACTTACTGGAAGGGAAGGAAAAAACAGTTTGTGGAACAACCTGTAAGTATAGTCTATATTAAGAGATAGCACACTGAATTTCTGCTTGAAATACAGCGTTTTATAGAAGAGAACTTTGGCAGTTAATTATCTTTCCAAGTTTTCAGAGTAGCTGCCTTGTTTCAGTGCTTGGCTGGACTGTAACAGAACAACTTACTGAAGTGTGAGCTTAGTGTGGTGGTTTTTTTCTTTTTTTTGCTGATGCAGCATTACTCGATACTGAAGCGTAGTCGGTTCCTGCTATTTCAGCAGTATTCTGCTGTTGGTGGTGCTTAGTAGCAATTCTTTGTTTTCGGGAAACATGCGTGAACAAGGAGCTTTGTCAATATGACCTAATGTATAAACTGACATGGCCTTATTTAGTATGACGTTCTGCTCCACGTTGTCTGCTGCAAAAAGCATTCTGGTTTTGCCCTGTTTTGATTGATTAACTCTGTAAATCAGGGTGTGATCCTTCAGATGGAGCGTTTTCTCGCAGAAATGTAAGTTTTCACAAATACATAGCTTGTAACATTAGACCTTAAGAAGATGGCTCTGCTAGGCAGTTTGTTTCTTGGATCACAGGGAATTTTTGAAGTCCCTGAGTGGGAAATCAGCAGGAAAGTTTAGCTTTTTTGTAGATAAAATGGCTAAGAACTTTCCCACTTCTTGAAATATTTTCAGTTATCCTTATTATATTAAAGTAATATTGCGCTGTTGAGAGTTATTTGTTTTCTGTTCATAGAAAGTGGAATGATAGTATTGCAGTTGTTACCTAACCTGCTTTATTGAGGAATGATACACAGGAGATTGTAAGATGCCGTGGCCCTAATGGTAATGAGATTTTCCTCATTTGTGGCAGAATAGGAAACTTCACGTTGTTTATATTGTTGAAATGAAAGTTTGTGAGGAGGTACCAGGTTAGTATTTTTTTTAATTAGTATTTGTTCTCCAAGAGCTCAAGTCTGAAATGGTTGTGATGTTAGATCTTTGTGAGAGCCCGAAGATACGTACCACATATTTTTTTTTGAAGTGGTGGAGGAAAGAGTAGGTATAGGGATAGTTTTCAGGAGAGAGCTGATGTATGCTCCTTGGAGACCTAGTCATTCTATTCCTGGATGAAGTGGGGCTGGGTTATGGTATCTGGATCTCAAGATGAGCTTTTAGTGAAGTCACTGTCAGCCTTTGCTGGTTTGCTTTGTCATACAATAGGGATGAATGTTAATGTATTTCTGTGCTCTTCTGTGTGTATGTTGATTCACAGAGTGATCATCACTTGCCAGACGTGCATTATGAATCTTCCATTTCGAGTCTGTTTTGGTTTTTGTTGGCCTAGTCAGTCAGTAATGCTGCCTTGCCAATGTGGCTGGTTTGTTTTGGGTTAAGACACCACCGCATTCATTTGAGGCACTGAGTGCAAGCTTGTGCTTGTTTCACTTGCAAAGGCTGTTCTGAGCCACTTCACCTCAGGGGAAGAACCTTCCTGAAGGTGGTAGGTACCCCTGGAAATTTGTTTGTACTGCCAGTTGTTGTGCAAGAAACTGACTTGCAGTAAGGTTTTTTAATTAGGGAATTACAAATAAATCAGTTACAGTTGAAGCTTCAGTGAGTTCCTAAAACTTTCCAAACTGAAAACTAAGCAACCAGAGATTTTTTAAATAGCAGGAATAAAAGTATGGTAATTAAATTCATAAACCTTGCCTCACTTTGAAGTGTTTCACAAATCTGCTGATGAGTGTCTCTTAAGTACTCTAGGATTCTCCTTGCCAGGAGATTTTTCTGAACAGAAGTTGATGATTTATTGATTAATTTAATTTGACCTAGGTAATACATCCTCCCAGCAAAACAGTAAGAAAACTTATGTGGGATCTTCGGGAAGGAAGGAAAGGATGATGAGGATTGAGTTACTGTTAGGATTAAACTTCTTCCATTATCCTAGATAAAGCGCTAAAGGAGATGGTTGAACGTATTCTTCAAACTAGTTACTTTGATAGCACCCATAACCATCAGAACGGATTATGTGAGGAAGAAGAGGCAGCACCCGCACCTGCAGTAGAAGACACTGTAGCCGAAGCTGGTAAGAATAGGAAGACCCCTTGTGACTAGTGTATTGGTTTGTGTCATACTGTCTTGTCTGTTTGGATTCATCAGAATTATTAAATTGCAAATGCAGTTTTAAGCACAAAAAGCACTTGTCTCAACTCTTCAAGTGTACTAGTGTTTTGAATAGAAATGTCATGTCATGGTACTCGGGTGTACATCTAGCCAGGCAACGTATATAGGGGCAGTCAACCATTCATCCAGCCCTGCTCTGAGCCATGAGGAAAGAAAAGCTGAGCTGTGTTCCAGAAGGGTTCTGTAAGGCTGACTCAAATTGTCTTCCATCATGTGCAAGGAAAAACTTACTCTTCTAACTGTGGAGCATCAGCTGAATGAAGGAACAAAGTCACTTAGTAGTACTTGTTTTTGAACACATCTTGCAGCATTTGTCTGTCTAACATATCACTTGCTAAAATAAGAACCCAGCCTAACAACGAAATTATTTAGAAGCAGGTTTACGTAAATGAAAATTATCTCTTTCTTATTTTGTTTTCCAGTAGAGCTTGTCATTATCATTTATAAACAAAGTTTTGTGTGTGTGTAGCATTAAAATGATAAGAGATTAAAGTTCTGGTTCCTGAGGCTTTTCCACTTTTCAGTGGTTCTACCAGTTTAATTCTTTGTTATAAGGGAAGAGTTTTTGAAGCAAAGAGTATGCTTATGTACTTAAGAAACTTGAGAATATGGTGCCAAACTTGAGGAAAAGATTTATGACCTTTTTTCCCTTTTTGAATATATTGTGGAGAAAACTGGAATTTGGAGTAACCAACCGTAACTCTTCATAGCAAGAATTTAACGTGATTTTTGAAAATTTTGTTTCAAAACTGATTATCTTTGTTATTGCTTAATTCTCTGTTAATGCCCTGTTGTTTTTATTTTCCTCCCTTCTGAGACAGAAGTTTCTAACTTACCTACCTTGTAATAGTAGGTTTGTTTCTGAACCCAGCAGATGCTTAACTGTACAGGTCAGCAGTATTGAGGCTGTAATGTCAGATCTAATCAAAATCCCATCCCCCTGAATATGTCTGACAAGGCAACTCCTTCGTTGTATAGCAAGCTTCTAGTATTAGGTATTAATGTCACTCAGGAGTAAAGTGTATGCATTAGTTCTTACACCTAGCTGTACTTCCTGTGTACTAATATAGTACTTCTTTAAAGTAAATGGGTTTGATAAAGGACGACTGCAAGATGCATCTCACTTCTTCAAAATTCCACTTTTGTTGGGGGAGATTTTTTCATCTAACATTATCTTCTAGGTTTTCGATTTGTGTGTGGGGTTTTTTTGTTTTTTTGGTTTTTTGTGTTTTTTTTTTAACATAAATGGTGTATTTTTCTTACAGAACCTGATCCAGCAGAAGAATTTACTGAACCAACTGAAGTTGAATCAACTGAGGTATTACTCACTGGAAAGACTGTCATTTTGTATAGCTTTAATGCCACTTACTTTTACTTTCATACACTTTCTTATTTTTATTTTAGTATGTAAACAGACAATTCATGGCAGAGACTCAGTTCAGCAGTAGTGAGAAGGAACAGGTAGATGAGTGGACAGTTGAAACGGTTGAGGTAAGATCTTGTGTACTGCAGGTAAAATTGCAATCCCTGTTTCCGCTGACTCGCAATTCATGATAGGTTTCAGTATTGCACCGCTTCTACCCCAGTATATATGAAAATACATATATCTAAATAGACTTGGACTCACTACGCATTCTTCAATTACATATTTAGCTCAGGAGTACCTAAAATAAAAACTATACTGTCTGGTCTGGCTAAGTTTATGGGGAACTTGCTTTTGTTCAGTAGTGGCTTGCTTAGTAAAATGGGACTTAAAAGTCTTAGGCTTAAAAAGACTTAAAATATTTTTTTTTTTCTACTGCTGTGTTCTGTTATAAGACAACTTTGCTGCAAATGTCAAGCTTCAGTTTATCTACACAGCTGCTGACAGCATGGCATAGTTTTGTGTTTCGTTGAGCAGTTCTGTGGAGAGGGAGCTGAAAATCAGTATCTTGGCTAATACCTACTCCAGATTGCATATACATATAATATGGTGTTAAAATATGCTTGTACGTACATCTCTGCTTTCAAAAAGTGTAGTTCTTCAAGTATTTAACTTGTTACTACTTTGCAGTTGAATGGTTGTTCGCTTGTGATATTTGTGGTACATTGCTATTGGGATTGATTCATTCCCAGTTTAGTAATTTAAGCTCTAGACTTTGTGTTCTTCAGTGTGAGTCACATGGAGTCATTCAAATGTTTGGTACATGGGAACTTAAGTTGTGTCTGTCTGTTAGGAACAGGTATGAGCAGCATCTGTCAGGTGCTGGAGACTTAATTTTGGGTTTATCTTGGCCTCTGTAGCAGCAAATTACAGACGGTCAATTTTGGAGTCTCTCTTCCTTGGTGTCTTCAGGCTCATTTAAATGTAGAGGCGAATTCAGTGTTCATCATCTTTTCAGGTGGTGAAAATGAGGAGCCATTTGATAAGATTATCTGCCTGGTTTTTGCATGCAGTCCGTCTGAAATTCGTATCTTACGGTGTTGAAGACCACTGAGAGATTTAATAATACTTAGGATGGGTGTGAGGTTTCTATACCGAAGTAGACAACTTTGCCATGTAAATAATTTTGATAGTATCTTGTCATAGGATTCCATGCCCCTTACTTAAAAAACCCTAAAATATCATTGCTATTGAATGAGATTTAAGAAATTTCTGTAAAAAAACCAAACAAAATAAAAGCAAACAAAAAATCACCTTGAAAAACATACCTTGAAGTCATGTTTGATTGGGGTATTCTTACAAGACACAATATTTTTAAAGTGAATGCTTGATTGCCTTCAGTTGATCTTGAAATATACCCAAATTATATCTGTGTTTATACTAAGTGTCCAGAGTAACTTAGAGGTTCAATTCTGTATAGGTTTTAATAAGTTTGGGTAAAGACAGAGTAGAGGAGATGTCCTTACGATTGAGGCCTGTTGTGCTTCCTTCTGCTCTTAAACTGTGCGGCTGTGTATTGCACAGTTGGAAACTCAGACACTTCCTCACAGGAATAATAATAATATGGAGTAACTGTACTAGTATGGTAAAAGAATTAAGGTTGTAGTTTGATACCAGATTGATTTGCGAAACTCATCATTTTTACATGTTTTTACTAGTCAGCTAAATCTGGATTTTATCAGCTTTGTTTTCATAGAACAATGCAAAGAATACGTACTTCAGTTCTCCTTGCGGTCCCAATTTCTTGGATTATGTACAAATGAACAATTTTGAAAAATTTAGAGTTGAAGGTTGCTTCTTCATAATTAGGAACCTTATTTTCTCAGATATAACACAAAAAAGGGAAGTTGAGAATAATTGTCTTTGAAATTACTCTTGCTGTTCTTGGTGGCACCAAAATCCCATTTCTCATGGGAATGCAACTGAATTGTCCTTAAAGAAAGATGATGACACATTTTGTAGGGTCTGTGCTCTTCAGCTGAAGGTAGTTGTGGCGGTAGTAAGTAAGAGCTGTGAATGGTAGCTGTTAATTTCAGAAGCTGATAGTATTCTGAAAAAGAACATTTATGCAGATGATTTCCATCATTGTTTATGAAGAGGAAGGCTATCACAAACTCGCCTCTTTTTCAGTAACCCTCAGGTAGATGTGATACATTCGTGATTTCTGTGGTACGGTATGTATATAGTTCGAGAAGTGATAGTGTCTCAGTGACTTTTCTTACGGGCCTTCCGTAAGTTTTACACTACAGAATTTGCTTGTGAATTCTCAAAGTGTATGTGCACTTGGATTATATGATGTTTTAATTTTGGTGGAGATGTCCTTTACTGGCAATAGTGGGGCTTTTGTTTGTGGGGTTTTTGTTGTTGTGGTTTTGGTTTTAATGGGGTGTGGAGTGTAGGGGAGGATTTGTTTGTTTGATTTGATTTTTTTTTTATCTTCTTCCTTCGTAAGAAGTATCTGAAGCTGCTTGTATACAGAGTTCTCTGTGTCTTAGATTATGGAACTTTGGATGGATGGATGGATGGATGGATGGATGTGTATTTTTCGTAGCACTGGAAACTGTTCTGTGACTGCCAGAATGTTCATTCTGGTTGGTTTGTGGTCTCATTAAACTTCTGGTTTTACCTCTGCCTCTTTCCACCTCCTTTGGCCCCTGGCCTTCCCTACCCTGTCATTCTCCTCTGATTGTGTTTGGGCAGCTCTGCCTACTGAGAAGGCCAAGAGGCAGGGTGTCAGAGGGTGAGCAAGCAATTTGATGAGTCAAATGCTACTCCGCAGAGAGGTTCAGCTCTCCCAAAAGAAAAGTTTCACCTTGCTGCTGTACTCTAAAGATGAATGGAGATGTATGGTCAGGTGATGATTTGCTTTTTGAACTATGATCCTAATATTTGTTGAGTCTCTGTACCTTTTTCATGCAGCAGACTGTTAGAAAGCAGTGAACTTTACAATGAAATCCTGCCCATTGGTGACAATGTAAAATACTAAGCACCGTCTGAAGTTAGTACCGTATTATTTGTGAAAAAGGGAAATGTTTGAGAAAATTTTGTCCCTGTTCTGTGTTGTTAATTATTCCATCAGCTTGTTTTTTCTTGAAGATACTGAATTGTTACAAATGATTTGAACTTCGTAAGTTGAGTGATAATACTCAAATAATTGAGAACATTTTTGGTAATAATTATGTAGCAGATGAGCAGCTGACGGTTTTTCATTTTAAAACTTTGTAATGTGTGAGAGGTCTGTATATGTGCTCTAAATAATTTAAAAAAAAAAATTCCACTCACAGGGCTTAATTCTTTATTTGGAAACAGTCCATAATTTGATGTGTTGGGGACTGCAATATGGCAGAGCGGTTGTGGTTGTTTTCCAGTGTGGACAGACTTAGGGTGTGCTCCATGGGAATTGTCACATTGCTTCTCTCTGGATGGCTAATAGTGGAGATTTGGATCTGAAGGGAATCTTGAAGAGGAATGTAGGTTGTGGTTGGTTTTTAGTTTTGTTTATGGATTTTTTTTTTTTTCTTATGGTTTTCTGTTATGAATGGTTAGGGATTTGGCCAAGGAAAGATATATTGGCCTTTGAGTCAATTGCATGTGCAGAATGTCACATACAAACAATGTTTGTAAATTTGAGCAAGACTGTTTTGTCACTTGTCGTGACTACTGTAGAAAAAAAATCTGTCTTCTGCAGTTCTAATAAGAAGCTAGATATTTTATATAAATATTTTGAACTTTCAGGTGCACACATGCTAATTTATATCCTGTGCAACTGTAAGTTTAAGGCTTACCTGTTTATCTGGAAAATTACTAGTAATTAAAAGCTCATTGGAATAGAGAAGCGATAGACAAGTTATTGACAGCGATTTTTTTTTTTTTAAAGAACAGTTGCTGACATGAATGCAAATTGAAGATGGCACTTTTGTAGTATGGTAGCTGCCTAAAGAGCAAAACTGGTTAGGAGTGGGAAAGTGCTACTTTGTGCAGCTCAACCATCCCTGTAACTGTGTTTTTAAGCTATTTGATGATGGATGTTCTTAGATGCTCATGCTCAGCTTTCCTGGTTGCTCTGCTGTCTTTGATCAGGTGGTATTTGAAAGCATGTTGCTCTCTGTTGTACTTTTGTTTATGTGCGCCGTTTGGGAATATGTCTAGTAAATCTGAACTTTCTTGCCTGCTATGAGTTGTGCTTCTGCTTCTGGTGTCCCCCCATGGTGCTGTCTTGCAGTCTTTCTGTCACGCAATGCTGCCTGCTGTTCTCTGACACCAAAAGTTAGCTAGCTAGGATAGCACTGGAGAACTTGGGTCCAGACATAGCTATGAAAATCTAAAATTTTGAATTGTTAAGAAAGACCCAAAAAATCTGACTCTACTTGCATTTGCTTAAAAGGTATGAGAAAAGAATTGTTCTCCCTGTGTGAATATTTCTGATACTTGCTTTTTCCTTACTTTCTTTAAATTTCCAAATGTTGATAAATTGTTGTCTCAAATCCTGCTCTAAAAAAATCCTCGTAATCTCGAACAAATTATTTGTTAGTGCTGTTCTTAATGGAGAATAGAATAGGTGGAAAGCAAATAGAGCACAGTCTCTAAACTTTCTCCTCCTGTGAAGTGCTCAGATCAGTAGCTGGCCACCAGCGTTGACAGGACTGTAGTATTTTTCTTCAAGAACACCATAGTAATTATGTCCATAATGAATTAGGCATTAGCCGTAAATTTCAGGAACTTCTTTCAGTCACTTCTGAGCAGCGTTAAGGTAAACTGAAATTTCAGTCGGTTTCTCGTTTCTTGCTAGGTTGTAAATTCGCTGCAGCAACAGACACAAGCTACATCTCCTCCAGTTCCTGAACCTCACACGCTTACTACCGTGGCTCAAGCAGATCCTCTTGTTAGAAGACAGCGAGTACAGGACCTTATGGCGCAGATGCAGGGCCCGTATAACTTCATGCAGGTATGATGAACTCACTGTGGTGCTGTGAAGTTAGAACCAAAGAAATAAAATCCCATTTTTTGGCTGTTAGTCGTGGTTTAATGCTGTAGTTTATTTGAAGAAATACAGTGGTCTTGCAAACCGTATAGTTCTGTATGGCAAGATCTCATCTAAAGCCTGCAAACCTGTATTGCTGTCAAAGTACAATTAGAATGTTATTTAGCTTTTCAGTCCTTGCTTGTACTAAATTTGCAGAGAAGGCAGAAGGTTGTGCATCACTGGGTGCCGTAGCATATTGTGCTTAAGTGTGACCAGCTGTAAAATACCCCTTTGATAAGCTAATTCTAAATTCTGTCTTATGAAAAACTTCTACAACACATAAAGAGAATACCTCTTGGGGGGGAACTGTGTTTTAACCTCTAAAGTTAGAATGACTAGAAATGCATTGGGAGATACTGAAATACATCAGAAGAAACCTCTCCTCCTCCTCCACATGGAAGAGCAAACACCTTGCTAACAAATGAGGCATACACTATTGTTCCTTTTTTTGTTTCTTCCTACAAAATGCTAGTTTGGGTTAAAGAATAGATCATCGTGTATTCTGTCTGGCCATTAAAATCTCCCTCCAGTTACCTTTTTGTCAGATAAGCTCTAATTTATATATGTGGACGTAGTTTTTTGTTGTGATAAATACATTTTGGAGTTTTTAGTATCTTAATTGATTTAAAATGTATGGTAAAAACCCAGCAATTATGTAACCGTAGACTAAGCTTCCTGTATTGTGACCTGATCATTTCTGTACTGTAAAAGTTATTATTTTTAAAATACAGTAAATTGGATTTGATTTCAGTATTTTTTATATTTCCCTCCCCCAGGACTCTATGCTGGAGTTTGAGAACCAAACACTTGATCCTGCCATTGTGTCTGCGCAGCCCATGAATCCAGCACAGAATTTGGACATGCCACAAATGGTTTGCCCTCCAGGTTTGTAATGGTAAATCCTAAACAGAAATATCAGGGCAGCCTGCAAGTCATCTGTTAGAAATGCTTCAGGTAGTGCTACATAGTAAAGAGGTCATCACAGGTCATAATACCGTACCTTTAAAGAGTGTTTTTCTCGGAAACGTTAACTGTACCTTTGAAGTGTAGTATTTGTAGATTTTTGATACTCACTTGCATCTGTGTTTTGCTTGGAAACATGGAACATTTAAACCTTTTTTTTAATGGGCAAAATGTAGTTTTGCTTAGTTTTTTGGAAATTGCTGGGTTGTTTTGGACAACTGGAAAAAATGTACGTTGCGTATAAATAGTAATTGATATTTTGAATATAGGTTTGCTATATTCAAATAATATGATCATCTTTGTGATGATCAGCTTTCTAATAACTGAATTAGATAAGATGGTAATGCTGTCTGTGAAAGGTTTGGTGCTATGTAATAAGTGAAATTATTTTATTTCAGTTCATGCTGAGTCAAGACTTGCCCAGCCTAACCAAGTTACTGTGCAACCAGAAGCTACACAGGTAAAATGTTCAGTAAATTGTATTTTGGATTTTAAATTGATTTTAGGCTTGATTGATGTTATAATACGATTTAATTCCTAACTATATGAGAAACTCAACGAAAAAGCTGAGGTCCTGATTATGGGAAATTGGTAATATCCATTACCTCTTCAGGAATGTCACTTACAAGCATTACTATATATGGTTTTTTATGCTATGCAAACATTGCATATTTTCTGTAGTGGAGTCTTATCGGGCATCACCCTATTTGGAAAACTGTTGGGTTCAAGGTCAAAGTGCCAGTTTTTTGAGGAAACTGCATTTCTAATTAGAGATCTCTTAAAATGAAGGGCACAAGCACGGAGGCAGTTGTGGTTTGCAGTGCTCATTCTCATGGCCCGGTGTGGACTTACCAGTTCTTTCAATTTCTGGACCTCACCTCAATTTTGGAATTCGTGTGGATGTGATTTTCATTTCACAAACTGACTTCCATGTGCCTGTGTGTTAGGCTGCCATCACTTAAAATCTGTATTCAGTATGACAGTGGTGAATTTTAAATGTTTTTTTCATCACTGAGAGGAAGGACTTGTTTGGAATGCTGCTCTGTGTAGTCCTACTCTAATATAGCAGTTTAACTTGAGGTTTCTCTGTGCATTCTGTTCAAGATGGACTAAATGCTTTGACATGTTATTCTTTGCATGGTAGTATTCTCTTTCATGTTAAGCCATGGGTAGTAATATTTTTCATATAATAGAAGCAAGTTGTCCTTTGTTTGCTTATTTGCAACAGAAATGCCAAAACGAAAACAACTTGGATAAACGGCAGTCTATCTGTTCAAGTGGGCATCGGAACACAAATAGATTGAATTAATTAACTATATAGTTTGTGGTGGTGTTTCTGGCTTGTTCTGTTAAGGATTAGTCCCAGTTGCTTGCTTGCATAATATTTTAATGCTGGAGTTGTAGAGCAGTCAGAATGAGTTTGAATGCTGTTTTCAGTTGAGCTTTCCAGAAATTCCTGTTTAAGTAGTATCTCTTAAACTTGCTTCTGCAATGTATAAATGATGGATTCACCGTTTCTTAAAGCTGTACCAGTTTCTTACTGAATTGTCTGGTGATTAAAGAGCTTCCTGATTTTGTATTAAGCATGTGTGGCATCTCTGAAGGACTCTGCGGGTCTCATAATGAACCTGATCCCTGCAGGTGTTTGAAAATCAAAAGAAAAGCCTGGACAGATTGTGTATTTGAGAGTAATGGCAGTACAAATTGCTTGCTTTGTCTCGTCCAGATTTGACCTGCAAGTTTTAAGTCTTTGGTATATAAACAGGAATGTGGGTTTTTTCTCAAGTTTCCTCTGTACATACCTGCTGAAGTGCTAGTACTCTTAGCACTTTTGTTGTTTTGTCGGTGTAGAATTTTTTTTTGTCAAGAATTCTCTCTGCACTAGCTTCTTTTTTTTTTTTTTTTTTTTTTTTT
>Ga0065711_1033048_pt1 | contig 26197 bp, 15 predicted proteins | sample Hoacrofraction12_FD_59098 | JGI IMG/M metagenome (GOLD analysis project Ga0065711, IMG submission 59098) | Hoatzin crop microbial communities from Cojedes, Venezuela - Epithelial fraction 12 v2 (version 2) | ecosystem: Host-associated > Birds > Digestive system > Esophagus > Crop | place... | reverse complement strand
GTTTTATTCTAGCTGAGTTGAATTTTTTGTCCTTTTCTGGTTCATTCACCTTTTGAGGTGAGAGGAGGGCATTTCTTTATGCTGGTTTATTCACCTTTTGAGGTGAAAGGAGGGCATTTCTTTATGCTGGTTTATTCACCTTTTGAGGTGAAAGGAGGGCATTTCTTTATGCTGTGGGTGTCCCCACAAGTCCACCCCCCACGTTCTTAGTGAACGGGGAAAACATGGGATGCCATGGTAGGAGAGGGTCACTGTGACCCCCCCCGTGCCCTGGTCCCCCAAGGAGGCTGCCATGTTCTCAGCAGATCGGGCACAGCAGAGGCTCACAAACCTGCGACAGGTCCGCATGAAATGGTGCTTCCAGGTGGGAGTGAAGCCAGTGGTAAAACATTTGGAAACTACTGCCCCACTGACCCTCTTCTACAGCAGCAGAGGGTGCAACCTTCCCTGTTACTCTGAGGACTGGCAAAGGAATGGCAATATTGCCAGTCTTAGGTTTCTATTTTATTTACTTATTTGTAAGGCTGCAGTCTTGGCAATAGGAAAATGCCAATGGCTATTTGTGCAAGAGCCGCTAAGCTCCCTTCCATAGCTGTCTGCCCCGAGAAGGGCGTTTCTTTCAAGGTCGTCTCCTGCAGACCAAGGATTGTGGTGTTCAGATGATGGAAAGAGTCTCTCTCCTGCTCCGAGGTTGCTCAGCTGGAAGCAGCGCACTGAGAGCTTCCCAGTCTGACCGACTGGGAGCGCTAGGATGTGACGGATGTGAATGCAGGGACACTATGGAGAGCAGGAAGAGTTGCTGAGATGGAGAACTGGCTGCTTTTTCATTCTACTTCTACTGGCCTAACTCCAAGCTCCTCCTTTACTCCATGGTATCACCCAAGGTACATCTCTGGTCCATCTGGAGAAGGCACGGGTAGGATTACAGGGCTCGCTGGGAGCAGTTAAGAGGCCATCCATGAGGTGTCTGACACCAGTTGCCTGCAGCAGCACACCTCCTTGCTGCTCCAGCTTCTCCAGGTCTGAGGAGGGCCTGGGCAGGTGCCTGTGCTGACTGGTAGCTGGCAGGAAGGTCAGAAGCAGCGGGTGAACGGTGGGTTGCCTGGAGGTGAGTTTCTGAGGAAAAGAGCAGTTTAGAGTCCAAGGACAAGGTGTCAGAGCAGTGCGATGCTTGAGGAAAGGACAGCCTGGTTTTCCATAGTTTATTTTCACATTTGACCTTTTGGTTAAGGAGTCCAGTCAGTCGAATTTCTTCCAGCATAAAGAGACAAGACACTGGATTTAACTGGTGACTGGCAGTGGAAGGTTGTATTTTTGGACAGGGGATGCATACTGAGGGAATCTGTTCATTAGCTTTCCTAATATTCTGAATATTAGCTGCTGCTACTGCTTGATGATTCTGGCTTCATGTGAGCAGCGTTCCTGCTAGCACTCTGCGTTGATGGTGTTGGATGTGTTCCCCAACAGGAACTCCTAAGGTATGGTAAACCAAGGTGGAACCAGCACATGATAAATAGAACCGCCTGACTTCACTACGGCCTTGCGTGCCCCTGACTCTCTTTGCAGTCAGTTGAGGTGTGATGGGGGTTTCTCTAGCACTAAATCTTTGTGATGTTATACAGAGTTTGAGGCAGGAGCAGAAAACTACTTGGTTGGCTTTGTTTGTGTTTTTTTTCCAGAGGTCTGACTCTCTTGAAATAACACGTAAGAGTCAATAGAATTGTTAGTAGCTACAGTGGGGATTATTATTCCCACTTTTGCAGATGCATGGTGACTGTTAGGGATGGATGTGTGGTTAGATCCTCTCTAAACCACAGCTGGGATAATATGAAAATTTAAATTCTAGCCAGGGGTTTGCAGGTTTGGTGTTTTCTCCATGCTTGTGCTCCTTGATAGGGACTTGGCCGGAGGAAGGGCTATATTTATTGACTGTTACGTCCAGTCCCAATGAAAATAGGAAATCCTTAGGAATCACAAGAAATCCATCCAAATATCATCCGTTAATTGAGAATCAAGATACTGAGGAACCAATCTGCTAATTCTTCCTAGTATAGCATTACTGGTCCTTGAAATCAGCCAGAATTTGACAGAAACTGGTGGACTTGCAGCCGGAAACTGGCTTTAGTAGGGCTACAGGGAATAAGGATGAAATGGTTCTTTCTCCTTTACGAAGCTGTGTGCTGTACGTTCAACCTATCTCTATGTGCCACGTTGTGCCATCAGGTTTTTTAATTCCTTATTGGTTTGAGGGAGGATTTCTGTTTAAAAATCAATGATTCAGGGTGGCTTGAGAGGAACAGGGAAGGAAAGCCCATTTTGTGTTTGTGTAACATTTGCTAGAATTGGTTAAACAGACACACGTCAAAATAAATGCTGTAACCTTTCAATAATGTTTAGTCTCCCTGAGAATGAACATACTGTAAGTATGTGCGGTAAGTATACACCATTAATGGTCTCTGTGACATTTGGGCTGGCTCCACAGGGGAGATGAAGGGCACGCACTGAAAATGGTATCAAAAGGGAAAAATAATCACCTCAAGTCACAGAAATAAAATTTACCAGAAGTTGCAGGAATTAAAATAGGTTATTTGTGTTCCCTTGATTGAATTTGTTCTCTGTGATGTCCCCATCAGAGGGCACAACTTATGTTGTTTCATAGCCCAGGTTTCTCCTCTGAAGCTGTGACAGGAATGGGTCCAGAAATTCCTGGAGAAATGTTACAGATGATGGATAATTTTGGTGTAATTTACTGCTGTTACTTAAAGGCAGTAACTTTTTCTTAAATTCTGACTCTCTCTGTTGGTCTTTTCGTTTTCTATTTGGAGTGGTATGACCGTAAGCATAAATACCTAAGGACAAATTCCCACTATGTGGACTTTGTCCCCAGCAGGTTCACCACGTCACAGCAACCTGATGGTCCTGCCAGTGGATACAATCTTCTGCATCTGGAAGCATGTGAATGATCGCAGTCCTCTGCCTTAAAATGAACAACCACGGAGAAGTAAGGCTGCCATATTTCTCAGTTAGGTAATTCCATGAAGGCAGAGCAAGTTTGGTAGGGACAGTAAAGTCAGTGAAGAGTTCTGTTAACATCAGTGGCCTTGAATACAGCCTTGGAGGAGCTTAAACAGGACTTTGTGTTGTGCTTGGGTTTTTTTTGTCTTTTAAGAGTCATGCTTTACCAGCACACTGTTGTCTGCAAAACACCCCCTACCTGATGGGGATTTTTTTAATGAACTTGGTGGCACCAGCTAACTTAGTAGGTTTATTTCCACTAAGGCTGAAGCTGAAGAAGACCGAGATTTAACTGAAACTCCGAGCTGTATCAAGTTTTGCTTAGGCTCCAGAAAGCTTGGGTTTTCCGTTTTTATCAACTTTTCTTGTCTCCCTTTATCTCTTAATGATAAGAATGGTTGTTATTTCTGGACCATGGAGCTAAGACTATTTAAATTGTTTATTGGTGTATAAAGGCTGACGTGATTTTTGTGGTGGATCATATCATCCTACAATAAACAGTTAGATAAAGTGAGAAGGGATGCCTCAACCTGGTGGATTAATGGTGAGTTTTAACAGAACAAGAGTTCCATCTGATGTTCTGAAGGCCCCTGAGTTCACCCAGACCTGGCCATAGTTGCCTTTTAAGGCTTTGGAGAGTCTCTAGAGAGAAGTCACTAAGGGTGGCTGCAGAGCATATAACTTTGTCTTTACAGTGGATTTATGTTCGGTCTCAAGAAAAACTGTTCTTCCTATGGTGCACTGCCCAGCTCTGGTGTGTAGGCTGGGTGAATGTAGTTGTCATGAGTTTATGTAACTCTGCTGCATCAACTATGTACATCTTGCATTTGTCACGAGGTTTGATTTGACGTTCTTCTGTGTCTTTTAACATAAACCGAACTGACAGAGGTGCTGCAGGTGAATCTTAGGGCCTCTCTGGAATACCCGTGATTATAGGAGGACTGGGGACTCGAATGCAGTTTGATTAATTTTGTATTGCCTTTGCATCAGCTGTGGCCTTCGGGAGTGTTCCGGGGGGACTGCAGTAGGCTGAGATGGGAGCAAATCGGGGCATGGCTCAGACAGACCTATATTTGGCTGTGGCTCTGCCGACAGATTAAACTGGTTTTCCAAAAGGTTTTATCATTGGTGTGACTCAGCAACATTAAACTTGAAAGCAATAGCCAAATTGGTGATCAGAAAGAGAACTTGGGGACCATCACTCAAAGTTTGATGGCTTGCAATGAGTCAGAGTGGCATCCAGATGACTCATGTTCTTGCAAGTCTTTAAGCCGATGTTTTTTAAACACTAAAAGGGTTTGGATAAGCTTCTAAACTGGACCAAACCTTCCAAGGGTTTGAGGTTCACCTATTACTATTTTTTGTCTAACTTAGGTAAAGGCTGACATTTATATAAAGAACTTAGTGTGTAAACATTAAGCACTTTATTTAAATATTAAGCATTAAAGTTGCAGGTTGTTTTTTTCACTTGAGCATGGAAATATGTAACCTAATTTGCAGAGGTGTGGAAGCCAAATGAATTTTGGGACTGGAGTGAGCTCAGCTCATTGCACTTAGGATGTGTGTATTGCTTAGAGCTATAACCAAAATGTTTGCAATTTCACTGTGTGCCCTGGAATAGTCAATATTTGGGATAAAAGAGAAGTTATTTGCAATTGTAATATTCCAATGGTAGGAAATGAAATTGATAATGTCTGATTGCATTTGAATAAGCATGTAAGAGGACAAAACCGCAATTGTGTAAAGGCTTTTATGTGTAAAGAAAACTTTGCATCCTGGCAATAGCTGCATGAAACAGCAATCGTAAGGTATCTGTTGTTAATGTACATAAGTCTTTACAGGACTGGGGATGTAGATATTCTCCCTCTGAGAGCCAAAGCAGAATGAAAAAAAAGTACAGAATTTGCCACTGTGATGTTTGTTTGGGGAAATTTTGGGAAACAAGGAACTATTGTGTAAAATCTTTCTCCTTGTTGAGGCTTGTGGTTTATCTTCTTCCTGCTCCAACAATTACAGTTTCTCAAGAGCAACGTAAGAATTGTTGAGTAAAGGTCATTCATCTGGTATGGTTTTCCCAAGGATTGCTTTTCACTCTGTCCGTCACAAAGATTTGACGTTGGAAACAGCCCCAATTCATTATAGAAGCAAGCTTGCTAATACAGAGCTTGAACGTGGATGTTTGGAGGCAGTTGGCTGGAAAAAGGAAAGGTCTTGTCTGCTGTGAAGAAGTAATAGCCTGTTTTATTTGTTACCTCCTTGCTTGCCATATTGGTATTCAAAGAGCAATAACATTTCTACAAATGAACACAGGAATGACAGCCTAATGCACAATCTTCCTTGTTATTTAAGATAGCATCCAGATCTACCCCCTTTGGTTAGATTTGTTGCTTTTTCACCTGTTTGCTCCATGCACTGCACAGATTTAGTGGGATGCGCCAAAGCAGACCTTCAGGTGCTGCCAGTGGGAGAAAAGCTGACAGTGCATTATGTGAAGTACTCAGGAGGGCTTTTCCAGCTTGATACATTTTCCAGAGGTGCCTTTGCTACCTTGTGTCCTCAACAAAGTATTTTCCAACAAGTTGTCATGTCTCCTGCACTGTAATATTCTTCCTACAAGGGCATATATCTTTCAGTATGTGGGAATGCCCAGTGATGAGAGCTGAATGGAGAATGAAGTTGAGTCAGGGACTTGGATAGCTTTAGTACCACATATCATTAGCTTTCCTCTAACGAGGTTGTATTCACATACATCTTGGGTTGTTGGTGTGTGAACGTTGCTGCCAGCTGCGGGTTGTCCAGGCATCCAGGCGGTTTCAGCTCCCTATGTGTCAGAAGCAAACAAACAAACAGTCTGTTGTTTGGCTGGCTCTGCTTGTTGCGCTTTTAGGCAGTTTCAGGCAAAGACTGTTTTCCAAGCCTTTGCCTCTTCTCTGCTGCAGGCACTTCTCAAGGCCTGGACTTCAAGACTTGTTTGAGTCTGGGGGTATTTGCATGTAGTGAAAGGCACCTGCACAAAAGCTGTCACTTCCCAGGAGATCAGAGGGAGCCACAGAGACGCCCTGTTAACCGCACCTTCGTAAGTTGCAGGCTCCCTTAATAGCCCAAAGGAGGTAGATGAGGCGAAGTTAGGTGCCTGCTGGTTTTTCTGGAGGGTGATTAAATATAGCCACTGCTCAGGCTATAAAGGGAACATCAACCTGGCAAAACCACGAATCCCCTGTGTGAACGCCTGCTGCCATCACGCACGGAGCAGAGCCGTGCAGCTGCGCGTCCGTGTTGAGAGCGACGGTGCAAGGTGCAGGCACCAGACCCGTTGCCTGGAGGGAGCGGGATGCGCGCCGCAGCTGTCTGGGCTGTGCCTGGTACGTGGGTAAGCAATCAGCTCCTGTCTCCAGGGCTGTCAATCTGGAACCTTTCACCAGCGCTGAATTCACTTTAGAAAAATAAAATAGAGAGACAGAGAGATTAGTCAGACTTCTAAAATGCTTCAAGAAACTTTAATGTTATTATCTAAGCAGAAAGATATCCAGCAATTCCTCAGCTATTTAACATAATAGGCAGCTGCTGACAAACGACATTATCGAGCATACACTCTTGAGTGAGGAAGAACGATATGATCTTGCTTAAATTGTATTTTAACAAACATGCCTATCTAACAATTAAGCCAGAGCAATTTTACTCTAATAGATGCTTTTGGTGCTTAATATAGAAATTTACATGTTCATTTGTAGCCCCCAGAGATCACACAGCTGCCAGACTCCCAGCTGCCACCACCCTATTCCTCCCCTTATGACTTGCTCTCAGCTTTGGCTACAAGCACTTGATCTAACGAAGCACTTTAAAATACAAATCCCACTATTTTCCTGGCTGTGGAGCTGAGCTCACTGGGCTCTATTTGAAATAGGCTGTCTGCCAGCCAGACACCCTTACTCACCTAAGCTAATTTTACTCCATCTGATGGCAAAATTAGCCGTTCCCCTCCCTCCTTATCAGCATCCTGTTGCGTTATACACGATGCTACGAAAGCCTGGAAAGGGCGATCCTGCTTGGTGCGCTTGGCCATCGCCCTGTCCCTCCTCCCACGGCGTGGTGCGAGGGCTCTCCTGCCCAGGACCAGCTCTGCTGCTGCGCCGGGCAGTTGTGGGCACGACGGGCACCAGATGAGGCAGCAGCTCTTGGGCTGAAACTCTGCCATCCGATTCACGAGGCATGTCCCAGATAAGGAGCTTACAGTGGGAGGTGGCAGCAGGCAACTTGGGCACTGGCGGCATTTTTCCGTTCTCCAATTACTCTGTAGTTCAGCCTGGGACAGACATGAGCCTGATGTAATAGGCTGTGCGCTATTTCAAGGAAACAGAGCCCATGCCCTTCAGGCCAGCCCTCGGAAAGTGATAAGAAATCCCATTCTGAATGTTTCTTACAGTCTCAGATGAGAGAAGTAGGTAATGCTGTCTTTTAACTCTGCCAATGATATATAGTTGTTTCATCTAAAATCCCAGAAGCGAGGTGCCCGTAGTTCAGCATTTCATGTGAACACACACTTTTAGCATTGATCTAGCAGAAGGTGGCAGGTAGAAATGAATACACGGCTAGCAAATTGAGAGTTGTTAGGGAACTGTGAAATCAGTTATCTGTGGACTACCATACCAAAAGCCACACAGTGACGTAGGTACTTGGCTCCTTTTTCCTCTGGGATAAAGAAACTTTGCTTTGCCTTCAGGTCTCATCTGTTGTTCTGTCATACGGATGAAGGATCTTCTGTTCCAGGCACTGCCTGTTGTCCGCTGGACACAGTCAGAGACAGGATACGGAGCTAGATGGAGACTGGATCTGATCATGAGGTTAATCTCATGCAGGAACCAGCAAAACAGTATCCCTAACTTGCCCAGCAACAAGAAAAAAGCCCAGACTTCTCTACGGTGTGATTTGGCATGAATAAATCTGTAAGCTATAGACAAAGGGCATATTCTCCAGTATAAATCGATTTATGTTTTCTAGGGAGTTGGCCTAGAGCTTTTTTCTCTGACTTGCATACCATTGTGACAGTTTTGTAAAACATTGTCAAAGATAATGCATTGTGGATTATCTTGTATTGTGATCAGCTGTCCATGTCGTAACAAGGGGCGTCCAAAAAAGTTATTTCCTCCCCCTCACCCTTGCTGAGTGATAAACCTCATACCAAAGGTGCCTGTGAGGGTTTGGAAGGCCAGAGAATCTGTTCCATTTTATTTCCCATTTAAAACAAAAACACTTGTATTTAACCATAATCAAGGAGGGAGGCAACACCACTCCGCTTGGCAAACAAACTTATAGTAAGTGCTCTTGCTGGAAAAAGTTATAGTTTGTTCCTGAAAAATAGACTGAGTATATTGATAGCATAGCACAATCTGACTTGTGCTTCCTGCGTGGCAAACGGAATGAGCATCCTCCCTATGTCTAGAGCTGACCTCTCTGCTGCAAGGTGGCAGATGCTTTCCTTTATCAATAGGCCAAATTAAAATCAGGATGATAAAGCTATACAATGGATTTGGGAAATTCTTCTTCTCCCAGAGGGGAGAAATGCGTCTTCTGAAATAATTTGGGGAGGATGATAAGATGCCTCTGGAAGAAGCGATCGCTGGGCTGCTCCAAGGACAGGCGGAACACCACATCGAAATATTTTCGATGACCACCTTTTCCCCAGTCTCCTGCAAGCTTTCCAGAGATAAATCAAAATGCCCTTGCAGAGAGGACTGTCCCAACTAATCCAGCGCTGCAAATGGAGTTCAGCATTGGACAACTGACTCCCAGAAGGTACCTTGAACCAACAATTTAGCCAAATATGGAGGAGTTAACGCAGTCAAGAGTGACTGCATGATTGAGGAGGATGTCTCTGGAAAGCATCTTCCAAACCACACCCAGAGAAGGAAAGCAGAATCTCAGATAACCAGAGTCTCGGAAATACTTTCCTCTGCCCAGCGTGTGTCCAAACGCTCCTGAAAAGATACTCCTGCAGATCTTGCGTAGAAAAGATTTCAGCCTGCGCAAAAACTTGTCAGGCATTTGTCACATGGCTTCTTGTCCTGCCACCTCGTGAAGTGCCTTCCGCTCAAGAGGTGGAGGGCATCAGGTTAGACAACAGTTTTTGTGTAGCTTGAAATAAAGCGTTGAATGTAGGCGTTCAGTGCTTTAAAATTAAATGGAGGTAAATTTGGTCTCAAAACTTCACATGGAGTGAAAAATTGAATCCCATCGTTTTGAAAAGTTGGAACTGAAACATTTTGACGCTTTCAAAAGCTTTTGTTTTCTGTACTTTTTCATCTCTTTTGGCCAAAACTATTAGCTTAATTTTATATAGCTTCAAGAGAAACTGTGAATGGTCCAGAATGTCACTTACAGCTTAAAAAAAACCCAACAAAACCAAACCAAACCACCAAATCTACCTTAAAACAAATGCCCTCAAGGTGTAGCTACTTCTAAGATTAGGCCACATGAGAGGCAACAGCCAAGATTATGATTTTCTAGTGCTTTCAGTATAGAACTGTGCCTTTTTTTCAGTTACTCATGCTGGCTGAAATTTTTCCTGCTGGTTCATCTCTTAAAACATTTGAGCCAAAGTAGTCTTCTCTTTCCAGGAACAAATTGGGAGGAAATTGTGTTGTATTACCCATTAAAAAACCCAAACAAACTCACAGCTGTTTCAATGTGAAACTCTCAAACATCCACACAAAAGGACTTGACGTTTGGTAATACGATGTGGGGGACTCGCTCTGCTGATGTACATTTTTCTGGTCCTAAATTTGCAGCTAATTCTGTCTCCAACGGTGCATGTTGCCTGGTTTTGGAGCCCCTGCTTCTGAACGATCAGTGCGTGGAAGAGGAAGAGACTGCTGTCCGTGCTCACGTACCAAAAATAGAGCTTGACTTGCTCTCCACCCCAGCCCATTGCTGCCGCGAGGATCCGTGCCCTGAATGAGGCAGCCCCAAGCAGCATGTGATGAAGGAGCATGTGATCGTCGCGTTGGGGACATTGTTGTAGTGTGTGTGCACACAGGGAACAAATTTTGATTACACAATCAAGCATAATTCAGGGATTTCCTAATCACTGAAATCTTGACTCTGCAGCCTTCTTCCATCTGTGGTGGTGTAATTTGTTGCTATAATTGCAACAGATGGCTGAGTGGTTTTTTTAAACCATGATACGGCAAAAAACTGAAAAAGTGAAAAATTGAGTCTTGGGGTCTATGATGTTACACGCTGTATGAAGTGTCAGGTTCAGATACGAAGACACATTTGTCATTACCTGGCTATAAAATGCAGTTTTCCTAATCAATGTTATAAAACTCCCTGCTTGTATTTTTGGTAGCTCACAAGACACTGCTTTCTCCTGGGTAGTGGCCAGGTAGCAGCCACTTGTCGCTGTAATGGCGCTTACAGCTCTGCCGCAGCAGCTTGCTGTGGATGTGTGACGATCCCTCGCCTGCCCACACGGAGCTGGGCCAGCGCACAAGTGACGGGAAGGTGTAACCCTGCCTGTCTTGCAGGCTGCAGGCTAAGCGCAGGTGAACACAAGTTTGGAGAAAGGAAATGCCACTTTTCCCCCAAATCTTTGTCTTGACTCAATCTACATTGTGAGCTCAGTGTTTTAGAGGAGATTCGAGTTACCTTTTCAGTTTCTGTAGGTCTCTGCAATTCCTGGCTTCACGGCACCAGGTATGTCAAAATGTCATGTCTGAGACTGTTTTGATGGCATCATGGTTCAGGCAGATGCAAGGTGTAAATCCTAGGAAAGGTTTCCTGCCCTCCTTTGCGTTTTGGAGAGCCTAGAGCAGAGGTAGCAAAACAGCTGAATTTTTGAAAGAGTCCTTCAGACAAACCTCTAAACTTTTGGGGGTTTGTGAGTGGTCTAAGGAAAATGTCAGAGTTTACCTAATTTGATACTGAGATAAGCAAGCTGGAGAAAACTAGAGAACGAAAATAGGGAGCAACCCCTCCCTCTCCAGCGTTGGGAAGAAATGTTCCTGCTCTGAGCGATGCTTGCCCATCATAATTACCTTTAAAATACACTTTGCAAGTTATGCCAAAAGGGGCTGCATTTTAGCTTTGCAGAGCAATTACCTAGAAGTGATGCATTGATTAAAGATACTTTTTGCTCATCGTTAATCAATGTTATCTTTGTGTCCCCTGTTATTCCAAAGTCAGTTATAGGTATACACTATGTGGGGTAGTAGAGCATGCAGAGAAGTGAGTGTCCGTAGACATTTAATAGCTGAAGGAGATTATTACCAGTGTTAAAAGCAAAAACCAAGCTGTTCACAGAATGCTGGTAGGGCCAGTGACGTTGATGTGATGTGCTGAACCCTGCTCAGTGTCTGTGGGGGGGCAGGTGAAAAGTTTTGTCTGGTCCAAGCTCGAGATACTGACAGCTAGAGAGGCCTTGGCGAGAGATGAAATGAGGGCAAATCTAGTTACCCACGTAGCTGCGCTGCTTTGCTGTGTGCTGGAGCTGGAGCGTGATCCTTTGGATTCTGAATTGCTGGTAGTTATTTGGGGATTCGGTGATTTAGTGGCAGATTTTTGGACTGTTTTGTTTTTCAAGGAACAGAAGCCACGTATCAGCTGGGAGAAGCTGCAAGTCTGTGCTAGTATAGATTTTGCTGTCATCTTGTGTTTCTCTTGTATGAAAGTTTTTGAGAATCATCACATAGACATAAGAGAAACTTTGGGCCAACGTTACCCACCTTCTGATACAGGGTGTAGAGCTTTTCTAATTCTCCCTACTACTCACAGAGCGTGCTATAACTGCAGAGAATAACGTTATAAAACTAGTATTATTATTTTCAGGAGATTTTTTTCACTTAATACAATCACTTGAATTCATAATCAAGGCTGCCTGTGCCATCCTTTTAATCTAGTAATGGTATAACTCTGTAACAGTCTATTTGAAATGTCAGCATTAGGGAGGGAGAGTGAGCTGGACAGCCGGAAAATGCGCTCATCCCTAATGCAATTATTAGTACTTTTAAATAACTTGTTCAAAAAAGAGGGAGAATGAGTTGCTGACTGCACATTCAAAGTTTTGCCCCCACCTTCGGATCCATTTACATCCCTAGTGGAGGTGCGGAAGAAGGGAAGCCAAAGCAATGACATAGCTTCTGCGTTTGCCCTTGCTAGAAAAACATCCTGTTACACCTAATGTCCTCTACAGCACTCGATTTGTTGGCCATAACCCAGAAAACCTTCCCACTAATGCCGGAGTCTCCTGCGTAACAATAACAGACGTTGGTGACGGCCACGTGCGAGGTGTGGCTCTGACTCATGCTTCATGTTTGCGCTGCTTCCTCCTGCACGCCCACCCCAAAACACGTCCGTGGAGCAGGGCCACGGTGCCTTCATCCGCTTGGTCCCACAGCCAAGCCAGGGGCCCATTCCATCACTGCCATCTGCTTCCGAGGCTGCCCCTGCACGTTTTCCTTTTCGGTTTCTTACATCCCATCTGGAGGCCTCAATACACCCTCCATAATCTCTGGTCGAAAAACTAGACCGATGCCACCTGAAGGCATCCTGATCCACAGCAGAGGTGCAACCAGGTGGCTCTTTGTTGCGGGGCAGGACGAGTGGTTGGGAGCATTGCATCTGCTCTCAGTGTTGGGCAAGGACCGGTAGCTGGTGCGGTGGGTTCACCCCAGGCTGCCCTACATGCTCTCCCTTCCCTTGTCTCCTTTGGACGCTGGCCTGAAAACCTGGGGACAGAGTACTGCTAATCTGTTGATTTTTTTAATCGGTTAAGAAACACAGGAGGAAATCAGTAATGGTAGACTGCTGGTATTATTTTTGAAACATGTTTTATTCCCTTAGTCAACTATAATGGGGTTGCAGGAGGCTTTATGATAAGCTGTAAAAACTCACAGCTGAGTCTGATGATTTAATGGACACAGGGATTTTTCAGAAAAGAATATAGTTTATTTTTATGTAGCATCCTCTAAAAAAAGTCAGGAAGTGTTTTACAGGGAGGAGGTTAAATGGTGAATGCTTCCGGGAGCGGAGGGAGAAAGGGCAAAGTGGTATATAAAGAAGGACAGGTACCATTTACCAGGTAGGAAGGATGAGAGGAGAGAATGGAAAGTGAGAGTAATGGGAGAAAGAAAATGAATGTAGAGGAGTTGGACAGTACGAGAGGGGAAGGATGCAATTATAGAAAGGGAAAGAAGAGGGCAGGTGAATGTTAGGTTTGGGACTGGATAAGGAGGAACAGGTTTTGGCAGGAGGGGAAAGTGATGGGTTTAGCTGGAGGTGGCTGCTGAGAGGGGAGGGCGAGGGGCAAGGGCTGTGGGAGCAGGGCTGGTGGCTGGGCGAGACGTTTGCCTGACCGAATAGGCGGGTTTCCATGCTTCTCCTGGAGGTGATGGTTGTGCCCTGCTATGTGATTTCTGGAAATTTAAGGAAATACGATTCTGATACTACGTTCACTGGTCATGCCACTGGTTTCTGCACAAGAACACTCTTTCCAAAGATGGCCTCTGTGTGGGATTTGCAGAGAAGGAAAGACTGCCAAGCAGAAAGACTCTCAGGTAGACCAAGCATCCAAACTCCTCTCTCAGTGATGAGTACCCTAAATTAGCACTGTCAAAGATAATCCTTTGTGGTTTTAATCCTAAGTGATGCCCTGCAACATGCCCTGTGATGGAAAAACCTCAGAGCAAGAACCCATTTGAGCTAATGGATTTTCTTGTATTCAGAATAAACTGGGAAGGTAGCTCTTGTAATCCCGTTGAGCGCTCAGGCCATGAATACCCAGACACAAAGGCTTGGCCTGTAGCAGTTTAGAAGGGTGTAAAGGGACATGGTACATCCAGGGTGGCACCTCCTGCGCTTCCTGTTCAGGAAGGAATCTCCCAAAATAATTTTAAAGTCAGCAGTCAGCATCCAAGAACCAATCTGAAAATCAGCGCTAGAACACAGTTGCAATCTGTGTCCACTCCTGTTAGAAGCTCGTTGTTAAGCCTTGCTAATGCTGTTCCCATCTCAAAGACCTCACTGGCCTTTGAGAGATGTAGAGATAGGGACGTCTGGAGCCACTGGCAAATTGAGACGAGAAATAATTTCCCTTCCCCTGAACAATGCAAGTGAATGAATTTTATGCAGATGAAGTACTTGGTTTTAAAAAACCCCACCAAAAAACCCCAAACAAACAAACAAATCTCCCCCAAAAAACAGAAGGTTTCATGACTGGAGAAGGAAATAGTGAGAGAAAATACCAAAGAGCCTGAAGGCTGAAGAGCTTTTATTCCTCACTCTGAAGAAGAGTAGCATAGATTTAATGGTCTCAGGAGGAGGGATGAGGAAGCTACAAGCAGCAGAAGTGATTATAGTAAACTGTGCAGAAAATTAGCCTTTCTGAAAGTGGTTATGTCTTGACCATTTGTCAGTGAATGATCTTAGCTTTTCCTTTGGATCCTCCCAATTAGCATTTTCTGTAGAGTGAAATCCTTGAAAGCCCAAAGCTTTCCTTAGGGTGCTGCAGGTTCCCCCCTGCTCACAGCCCCGAGGAGCCATGCACAGGGACACCCCACAGAAGCCGGAGGTGGATGGACAAGGCGTGCTCTTCGTGCGAAGCCTTAGATGTCGAGCTGTGGTGCAGCCATGGAAATGCCACTGTGGATTTCCATTCAGTGTCTTTTTGCCTGAGATGAACCACTGAAGGAAAAAAAAAGAAAATATCCAGGAGAGAAGTACTCTTATTCCTCTGACCTGCTTCCTACCCGAGTATGTGCATGCTGCCTACAGTAGGCATTAAGGCTGTAAAAGCTTATTGTCAAATCAATTCCGCTCTTACTGAGACCGGAGAGACCAGGCGTGCGCCTTGAAAGACTTTAAATCTTGCCCCTCCCTGATGATTTGCAAAGTTTAATTTCTGTAATGGGCTCTGGTGACAGAAGCATTCACTGTTTTTCCAACAGGAATTGCTGAATGGATGAATGACTCATTCTGTAGGCGGGAGATATAATGGCAGCTTTCGATATCCTGATCTAAGGGTGGGGAGGTTGTGTAGGAGGGGAGGAATGGGGTACGCTTTAAGTTAAATTATCCACCTTGCTTCCCCTTCATCGGGCAGCCCCTCCTTCTCCTCCTCCCAAAGTCCCTTCCTGGCCCAGTATCAGGATAATGCTGAAAGAGGGAAAGGGAAGGCTGAGGAACCTCCTGTGGGAGATGAAGTTTATAATATATGCATTTGCCTGGAAATGCCATAAGAAATTAATATTTGTTACAGAAACAGTGGGACTGCATTAATATTTTAATATTAAATGAATATTTAATTTGAAAGCTTTGATTTGAAAGTGAATGAGACAGCCATGACATGAACAGTTGTGCTGTTCCTGTTAAGAAATGTTAATGATTTATTGACAATGTCGGTACCAATAACTTTACACTGTTTCAGTTACATAATGCCTTTGAAATATTGGTGATTACTGAGAGCAAAAAGCAGGCTGGCTTTAGCAGCCCTTTTGGGAAGGACTTAGCATTAGGGAAAAGTGTGATATCCTCCAGAAAGAGGATCCCACCCGGTCCCACAGAGCTGGGCCAGCTGGGGCATTGCACGGCCGCCCCCGCCCCAGCATCAGCGTCCCACACCAGTTTCGGCCGCCTCTCTTGCCTGAAGCGCCCCAAGCCAACATGTTACTCTGGCAGTGGCTCCTGGAGAGTAAGGCTGAACCTGGAGGGGCTGAGAGCTTCCCAGAGCCAGGCTGCTCAGCCGGCTTCCCACAGTGACTCCTGCCATGGACCATGGCACCTTTTATAGCTGAAAATGGCTTGCTCCAGGGTTTCTTATGGCTTTTCTGGCTGAAGATGACTCAGGGGTATCTGTTAATTTTCATGCATTCAGTAATCTTAAACATCAAAAACATCTTAATCACTCAAGCAGGTTTATTTTGTACGTTTTAAAGGGTTGTTGAAGCTCTACCTGTAGTTTCTAGGAGCTCTATTAGCGTTTTACTCTGGGGTGCGAAGACAGTGAGGGAACAGAGGAGAGCAAACAGGTCTGTTGCCTCGAGAGCATCCTGAGTTTAGTCTTAAATTGCAGCTGGAGCTGGAAGTCCTTGGCTGAATGTGGCTCCAGTGAGCCTGAAGGTGATGCCTACAGCCTGTAGGCATTGCTTCTGAGGACTCTCTGCCTATAATTTTTAAACCTCTTGCAAACTCTTTGTAAAAGCTCTCCTCTGCTGAATAAATAGGGATGTGGAATATTTCTGTGACATGGTCTGTTACCCATTAGCTCAGAACAAGGAAAATTCATCTAAAAAATAATTAAAGAGACACTTTGGCATGGTGTCTTGAAAGCTCTACCATGCTGTAGGTTCCCAATTCCAGAAATGTGTTTCTTCTTAAGGCCAATCTTTGCACAAAATTAAGAGAAAAATGAAACCTAAATTCACAGTGTGACCCAATCTAAACAAACAGAGAGTGTTTTTCTTCCTTTTTTTTTTTTTCTTTTTTCCTCTCTCTTCATTTCATGCCATTGTTCCAATCAGTCTTCTTAAAAGTAAGTTAGTGGAACGAGGAAACAAAAACCCAATGTAGGACGCAGTTTCAACTACTGGTTCTTGAGCTTGATAGTCTTTCTCATTTTTGAGTTGCATTTTTCTGATGGCAGCCTTGATGAATGTAGCGTTGGCAAAAGATGTTAGACATGGAAGGATGGAGGCTTGAATTTGTATAATAAATGTCAGCAGATGTATTTGTCTGCTGCACCTCTGCCCTGGTCCCTCTGCTACCTCCTGGTACCTTCAGGTGGATTCTAGGTGAGGTTTTGAGGAGTGAAGGTTCATGAGGTCCTCCAACAAATCATGTCACAGAAGGCAACGAAAAAGGATCAGGTCAACTTGATAACCTTGGCTTTACTTGACTAGGTTGGAAAAAGCTATCACTGCAACCTGGTGGAAACTTAGCCATTGAATACGTAAACTTCAGCTTCTACTTAGTTCTTCGCTTCCACTGACATAATGGAAAGGTAGGCACCAACACACCTATATAGCTCTTGATTTTGGTTGATTTGCCCCAACCTGTACAATGGGGCTTATGACCCACTCACCTTTAGCGAGAAAGCTGCCCACGTTCCCCACAAGGCACTTGCTGTAACCTCCACATAGAGCTATTCCTGTTACAAGTTAGCAATACATTACCTGCCACAAAGCATGCACTGTTTTGGAGAGCATGACATTTTAAGGGCTGAAATATTGTGAATAGTCTTAACAAAGTTGATTTCATTTGGGAACAAAAAACTTCCCTATTTTTCGTAGTAACTGCTCAGTAAACTATTCTGACAACAACTCAAGTCTGATCAAATTAAAATCAGTCCAACCTCTTTTTAGTGATGAACTGAACTGAAAAGATTTTGGTATCCTGGAAAGAGTTGCTAACCTTTCTGGGCAGGTCCTATAGCATTTAACAGCAAAGGGTACCTTCTCGTAAAAATATTGTGAACTGTGAAATTTAATGAGATTTGTATTGTGCTATAGAAAAGTACTTTAGAGAATTAATTTTGAAGTCTGTAAGTTTAAATGTTTTCTAAAAATAGCATTGAATATATACAGGGCTTTGTGCTTCTATGCCTACTTAGTTTTGGAGAATGTTTTCATGTATTGTTTGGGTTTTCATTTGATGCACTTTTCTTTTTCCTCATTCTTTTTTAAAGCATTGGTGGCAAAGGAATGAAAGGAGGCTATTTTTTGCTACAGGATAAATTTTGATATTTCAATTCCTGTTTTTGCCTCCTGAGGAATTTTTTATTTTCTTGAGATTCTTAACCAGGTCATTGACGTACTCATCGGTTTAATTACCTGCCTTAGCAGTGTATCTGAGCTGCCATTTCAACAGTCTGGTCCCTTTAGTGTGTCCAGTTCTGTGCACAGATGCACTCATGGAATAACAAGCAGTTTTAAATCTAGGATTCATGACATATCCTCAAATACAAACAAGGTTATAGTTTTCTCGGATCCAGTTCTCTGCAGCTTTTATTTCTGTCCATATGATGTTTTCTGTTTTTCTGTGCTAGTGTGCAAACAGGGGTTGACACTCAATAGCGAGCTGTAGTGCATCAGAGAGATCTGCTGTGTATCACCAGAGAGCTGGGTATCACCTCAAAGAGCGAAGGGAATTTTTGAAAATCCTGTTAAATGCATTAACAATGAGCTGGGGATAAAGTCAAAACCCTGCTTAGACATTTCGAGTGAGAGTTGCCATACAACTGTAGCCAGTGGTGGGTCTTGGCTGAAAATGTATTTATACATTTAGACAGATAGAGATGGATTTCACAAGTCTAAACGCAGCTTTAGCGCAGACAAAAGCAATAGGGGGTGGCGGGGAAAGCACAGGCTGCCACCACCCTCACATATGGCAATCGTTTCCTATAATGCTTGCTATATTGTATTTATTTCACGCAGTGACATATCACAGAAAGCCACCGATGCCAAATTCTCAGCAAAAAAAAAAAACAGCCCCAACCTGCAGCTTTTAGTGAGGGCTGTCCTCCAATTTACTTGTGTTTTGTTGCTGGTTTTCTTTTTCCTTCTGTTTTTCATCTGTCTGGTTTCTATTTCCACTCTTTCTGTTCTTTCCTTCTCAGTTTTGTTTTGTCTTGTGATGTTTTTTTACCGTATTTGAGGAATCTCAGTTGCACTGAAAAGCCTGGGAGCAATGAGTGGAATGTTTTGATTTAATACATCCTTGCCTGAACTTTCTTTTGACAAATCAATTAAGATCTGTGGATTCTGGGGGCAGCACATTGGGGAGCACAGGAAGATGGAGCAAGGCTGGTATGAGGATGGGGAAGCTTGAGATCACAGCTGGGGTTGGGAAGGGAGGACTCTCGGGTGCTTGCTTCAGGTGCAAAGGGATGACAGATACAGTTATGAGATTTTTCAGATTCCGGAGCTAAGCACATGACCAAAAAGACTGGCTGTATCTTCCAGGCAGGCAGATAATCACCTTGCTCTGTGATGCCAGCTCCTGCCTGCCTTGCTCTGAACTGCAGGTTGAAGGTAGTTTGGCAGAGGTGGGTTCAGATGCTGAGTGCGTTATGTTTGGACTGACGTAGCCTCTTGCATCAGCTTGGGGCAGAAATTAGCCTTTAACTGCTGATTTATGGGTGATCTCAAGGACCCAAGTCCGGGTGAGGATCAGATGGCTGTGAGGCTTGGGAGCGTTTGAGTCAAGGACTTGATTTGGGCCCTGTGTGAAGACAGGACAAACTGCTGAATTCAGCTCTGCTGCTGAGGGCTGGGACGGCCTGGCTGGGAGGGTTCCCCACTTGGCTCCATACCTTGTGTGCATGGGACTTTGCAGCTGTGTTTTTCAAATGCCATTCAAATGAAAGCAGAAAGGGGAAATCCCGTTTCACTGGGAATAGCTCTCAAATGCAGAAAGAAGCTTTTCCACTGAATTCTGTCTTTTGGCTTTCTTGCTGCAGAACGACACTTAGTGTCTTTCTCTTGATCAATTTGTTTATCATTTGCTTGGTTATCTTCTTCAATAGCAAGACATGACAGGTCTCTCCTGTTAATCCTGTTAGTGCTGGCATTGGAGCAGAAATTTAGTTTAGGGAAAACATTTGGGTATGTTAAACTTTCTTGTAGATGATGCCTGTGAATACCAAAACGTGGCCTTATATGTTTGAATTTTCTAGATTATTCCTGAGCCGTGTATTTCCATCTGTGTGTCTGAGTCCTGCTCCTTGTCTCTCCCCATGTATACTTGCGTGCTAGCACCAGGCTTTCCTTCTGGCTTTCAGAGCAGCATGTGTGGCTCTTCTGGTATAGTACCACAGTTTGCTGACTGCATGTTGGGGGAGGTGAGGGAGCAGCAAGCAGAGCCCTCTTCTCCATCCCCACCTCCGGGACTCACCTCTCCGCCAGCGGCCGATGCCACCCTGCCCGAGGGAGCCCACCCGGGTGTGTGGGGCTGGAGAGTCGCCCCGCCACTTCTGTTGCGTTTCTCCTCCATGACAGCTGGTAATGACCTCTCTCTTTAATGTTTTAAAAGTGATGTATGGCTAGAAGAAGATGTCAGAGCAGAGCACAGGAAGACTGATGACCTCCCATGTATCTTCTGAACAGGTACCCAGCTAGCAGAGGCCCCACATGCCTTTCCAGGGCAGCCCCCCTCCCCTCTCTGCACCCATGCATGCTATTTATCTTGTGGGGAAAACATTAATGGGTCCAAGAGGACAGTTGAGGCTCCAGACCTCACCCAGTCCTTGACCTTTGGGCTGAGACTTACTAACAGCAACTGCAGTGGTGTGTTTTGTGTTGTGGATATGTCGCTCTTTGGGTGGAACATAACTGCTAATGTACTGTATGTTTACAAAGGCAGGGGACCCCTGTGTAGCAAGCAAAGCCCCCATCTTTTCTACCTTAGAGTTATTTGACTGTGGTGCTGTCCCAGAAGTCTTTGGTTCAGTGAAATAGTCTTGTCTTCGCGCCTGTCACCCTCCTGATTTGGTCTTGGCTGCTCTGGGAGCCTGGGTACTCCTGTGCATCCTGGAGATGGATTTGAGGTGGCCCCGGTGCATGTCAGGGTGGGCTTGTGGGTCCTGTCGTGGGTACAGCTCTCTGAGTTATGGACTGCAGCGAACCAGCTCAAACAAACCGAAAATGCTCGGCGTGAATAAAGTGATGGCCCTGTGCAGTCCTCCTCCTGCAGGTCATAAGCTAACTACCAGTATTTGCAAATCACTAGGAGATGCAAATCACAAGTTTTTCCCTCCTGGTCAGCTGACTGCTTGTCTTGTTCCCCTTTCCTTCCCAGCCAGGTCTAAGTCTCTTTCCCCAGCATTTGACCCAGCCCCAGAAGTACTGGAGGACATATAACCTTTGGGTGAGATGGTTTGGGAACCCCATAACATATCTTGCATTCTGGAGAATTAGGGTATCTCCTCATGCACTCTTCTAGGTTCTACCTATTTTTTCAGAAGCAGCATTTGATAGTTCCTCCTCTTGGCCCCTCAGAAATTCCTCATTGGGCAAGCAGCGCAGAAGCAATAAAAATAATGTTCTTCAGTCCTGGGTTTCAGCATCCTGGTTTCGTCTAAGGATCTTAAATCTGCGGGCAAACAGACTTTAAAAATAGGCATCATTTCAGTCTCCTTGAACGCGAGGGGAAAGTGGGGCAAAGGGGTTTTGTGTTCTTGTAGGGGTTTTAAACCTCGCCAAAAGCAGCAGGGGTCTCGGAGCAGGGCTTTGGGTACGGGGGCAATGCCAGGAGGGCCTGGGGAGGGTGCTGGGAGCTCGCCCCGGCCAGGGGCGCGCAGTGGAGCCCCTCAGTCACCCGGGTGGTAGGAGGCCGGCGGGGCATGGTCCTGTGGGCACTTGCGGAGACCCAGGAGGTCCTTCCTCCTCTCACTACCTTTTGCTTTAGGCTGGGATTTTGCTGCCCCCATCAGTCTGCTGGTTTAGGAACCTGCCACATCGCCTGCATGGTGCTCCCCGGATCGGGATGTGGCCCTGCAGCAGGGAGACGGACGGGCTCTGGGCCCAAAGTCACCCCATGGGACCCACTGGGGCTGCTCACATGAGCCTCGTGCATCCTCACGTGTGTGTCTTGGGTCACAGGGACATGGCCTTGGAGTGGCGACTGGGCACCACGTAGGTGAGGTCCGTGGTGGCTGTTCTCTTTGTGCCTGAGCAACAGTTTCATTCAGGCAGTCCATCCCAAACACCCAGAATTACAGTGCGCAGTCCAGATTAAAATGGACCCACTGAATTAATCAGCATTTACATGGTTGAATTGAAGAGGAAGAATGTGCCCCGTTGCTTACATCATCTACCATGTCGTCTTGCTCTCACCATGATGTTGTAGAGTAGAGATTATTGCCCCACCCCCAAGAATGTATTTCAAGAATGTGGTGAAAAAAAATACAAAGAATATGTAACTTTTCTGGAAATACGATATTTCATGAGGGAAATTTGAAGGATAAAGTAACCGAATTCCAGGCGAACAGACATCAGTATTGTTAGGAAATACAGCTCTCTGCAGGGCAAAAAAGAGCGGTATGCCAGTTTCAATAGGAATTTATAGCCACTGACTGCAAATTACCTTATAAAATTACTGATACCTTCATAAAGTCATCAATTACATGTTTAGTCTTGATTGTCATTTATTGCACTTCTTAATTGTTCAGTAAACTTTTCTGGATTAAAGGGTGTATTTCAAATTGACATGAAGCTGTTTTATTGATGTAAATTAACATAGCATGTATTTTACGTATGGGACAGCCAGCACTAGAAGAGTCTCTTATCCACTAATAAAGACAGTGTGGTGCTGGTGTTCTGATTTCTGCTGAAGTTACCGCAGTTGTATGGAATGATGAGCATGCAGGCGATAGTTATAAAGGACCCTTAAAATCAAGGTGGTTGTTAGTATGGAGTGCGACAGTAAAGGCAGCACACAGACTTTTAATCCATCGTCCTTTTTAAAATAGGAGGAAGGACAGATAGAGAAAACATTTTTAAAATTGACGAATTTACACTGAGTCCAAACTAGGTCTTCCATTAAATCTTTTCCAAGACAGAACCTTGGACATTTTTTTATTGTTAGTTTTTCGGTTATTAGCATTTCTGCATTTTCTTGGGCTCACGAAGAGCTGTAGCAGCTTTCCACCTAATGCAGCCTCGTCTCACCGGCGTGACACCAAGCAAGAGGCTCCTTCTGTCTTGTAAGAGGTGTGGGACTTTGTGGGCTTCACAACACGGAGTGCCCAGATGCCTTTTTCTTTGAAGCTGTTCTCGTCTCTTTGGGTTTCATTCCTCGCTATTCTGTGGAGGCAGCGTGATTCCTATCATACCATTGTTGATTGCATAAAATATTCCCTGAATCCAACACGTTGCATCAAAATCTGGTGTCTGGGCCCTGTCTGATTCTGAACAGAGTAGCTGTTGGATCGCGTTTCAGCGATCCTCAACCCAAGCCAAGTTCGGAGAGACTTGATTGGGATATTGGTGAGGGGTAAAAACCATGCAAAGCTCCGTTGTGATTGATGGAGTTGTGCACAGTGAGGACAAATATGTACAAATACTTGCCCAAAATAGTAGGGCCTCGATTCAGCTCTAACTGGCAGACTTTGCAGCTCGACTTTCAAGAAACATTGTTTTTAATTGACCTTCATGTGAGTAATTTGAAGAGCCAATGCTGCTTTTCACAACGAGGGTTTCAAGTGGTGGAATCTCCCATAATATGTAAAATCAGGAATCTTATTATATCATGAGTGATTAAACCTGACCCCCAGGGAGCCAAAAATAATGCTGTGTGACTTCCTTGCCCAATTAACACAGAACAAATGTGAAAATGTGTACATTACAGTAAATTGTGTGCTAATTTGCCTTAGAGAAATACTAAATATGAGGAAGAAATGGGCACATAATTTCAAACATATTTGAGAGGTTTTGCAGTCTGCTTGCAAATAGGAGAGAAAAAAAAGTCGAAATTTGACAAAACCATTATTTGTTATGATTTATTCACTCAGCTCTAGTCTTGAACCTGGGAGTTATTGGCAGCTTCAGCTAAGATTCCTGCTGAGTATTTCTACTTATAATGACTGCATACAGCATGTAGCTCAGTGCTATTTTTCTGGCATAATATCATCGATATCTATTTTAATTCTTGTCTCTATGTGTATCTAGGGTTTGGTGCTTTTTTCGTTTTTCTTGTGAAAATACCTCTAGATGCAGGACAATATCCTGCTCCCTTTACTTAGGAGAATACTCCACTCGAGTTCAACAGGAGGATTATTCTCCTTGGGTAGAAACCCCTCTGCCAGAAGGCCCGTACATCACTTAAGTACTGGCTTAAGCAGAGAATAAGTGTCCATCTGTGCAGGGTAGAATTTCATCTGTTGTCAGGGAAGTTAGATCTGACCCATAGACTTAAGGAATCCCAGATTTACTCACTATTCCTATAGTTGCATCTCTTCCACTCCCTGTTCTTTATCACTCAGGACTCAAGAGTTTATCCTGTTTTCTTTTTGCTTTCGCTATGTCTTAGAAACAAAACTGAACATGTAATTCATGCTCTGGAGGTAAATTCCATCTTTTCCTGCTTCCTCTGTCCACTGTAAGCACAGAAAGTCGAGCTTTGGGCCTTTCCTTTGTAGCAAGACTACCCCAGAATCTGTGGCTGGAATTGCAGTCTGATGCGTTGAAGCGTTGCGTTTTGGTCCCAGTGAAGCCCTTGCTTTTGCCGGTAAAATTGTAAGAGATCGAAGGTCAAACGTGTTCAAAATGGAATGGTACAGTGCCATCAAACTGAAATGTTTCAATGATTTTCTTTGATGATTTCAGCCAAATCATGATGTCCCTAAGCAATGTCGTGATTTCACAGAACAAGCTTTTTCCACTGGAAAAAGCGGAGCCCGCATTATTTAATTTCAAGAGCCTGCTCGTCCCGACTCGGCGTGGGCAAAGTTCCCGGCGACTCTGGGGGAGTTGTCCAGTGGAGAAAGCGGTGTCCCCAGCAGCAGGACTCCTCCTGCTTTAGCTTTTGTTTGAAGTTCAACAGGTTCACTTTAAATTTTTGATATTTTTTTGTTTGATTTGCACTGTCCTCTTTGTGTTAAATTGGAATAGTAAAGTGCAGTACTTTAGCTCTGATCTTAAATTGTTTCTGCCGGGCAGGCACGTACGCCTAAGTGTCTTTTTTGCGTCCCTCTGAGTTCGTTGGGACTTTTATGGGAGTTTGTACCATGGTATAGTTTGTTTCTCGGCTAACGATTTCCTCTTGGTCGTTGAGAGGCTTAATTGCTGTGAGGTCTTCTGTTCAAAACTTTGGAGATGTCGCCAGTATTTTGTGTCTGTCTTGTAAGTAGAGCTGTTACGGAGGGAAGGTCTGCGTGGGCAGAGGGGGTGCTCAGCTGTAGTCCTTGTTGTCTGCTGGTGGGACTTGGTGGATATATCCAGCTTCTCTGAAAATGCCAACTCTGCATTCTTCGGTGTTTGCAGATTAGTAAGGAACTGGAAAAGCATCTCTGGGAAGCCTTGCAAGCATAGAGCTACTCTTTCTCACTGAAAAATTTACTTTGATTAATTTTGTCATGTGTATTTTAAGTGTTAGTAGTTGTAACAGACTTGTACTAGCAGGGTAATCTGCAGAAGCAGAAAGGTTATGGTCCCAGGAAAACTCTCGTGTGTGATTGCTGTTAAAAGTTTATAGGAAAGCAAGGGGTGACAATCGTTGATTTTGAGGTGGAAGAAGAGGATGATGTGGGTTGCTGGGTTCGTGACTGAATTTGGTGCGATTTAACGTGGCTCTGCTGGACGACTTCTGAGTGGAATAGTGGCCCGCTGATTCAGGGTGTGCTACTGCTCAGTCATTTCCACTTATTAAGTACTTCGAAAAATCCTTTTTGTTGCCATCAGGGGGAGCTTTTGAGACCTTTCAAGAGTGAAAAAAAATACTAAAAAAAAGAGGGAAAAAAAAAAAAGAAACGTCCCAGCTCAGAAAAAGAGATCTACAAACCAGCAAGCAGCCAGAATCTTACCTGTGGCTACAAGTAAGCCAAGGAAACCAGGGGAGCTGAATTCCTTGGGCTGAAAAATGAGCAATATTGAGGGAGGATTTTTCAACTCAACCCACCAATAAAATTAGTAATTTTTATTATTATTATTTCAAAGAAACCCAGGAGTCTTTGGAGCATTCAAAAGCCAAATCCTGCTCTGTTGCTGCAGCTTCTGGAAGGCAAATGCTCTTCAAAAAGCTTCTCTTCTTTTAGCTCCTGAGGATCCGATGGGGACCTTTGATGCAACATTTGGATTAGCTGCACACAACTGCACTGAGGGGGACCACAAAAGGGGGAGCCCGGCTGATTGCGTAACTTTAAGAAAATAATAAGAGGAAAAGAAAGAATTAGAAAAAGAGAGAGAGAGAGTGAAAAAAGAGAGAAAGAAAGCAAGCAATTAAAAAAATATCTGAGACTCAAGTTTCAAGACTCTTTATGTGCTGCAGAGGAGCATAAGGTTTACCAGCAAAGTGCAACGGGGAGTCTGAGAGGAGAAATAGCTTTCTCTTTTGCCAAGAAAAAAAAAATAGGAATGTGTGTTTTGGACTGGACCGAGAAGGAAAGCTGGGGAGATTGCAAAAAGGGGGGTGCAGGATTTTTGTCACATTGATCCATTCATCTGGATTGTCTTCTTTAAAAAATAAATAAGGGGGGGGG